>Ga0183100_1000459_pt1 | contig 33082 bp, 38 predicted proteins | sample Biomet2_FD_127789 | JGI IMG/M metagenome (GOLD analysis project Ga0183100, IMG submission 127789) | Microbial communities from bioreactor (seeded with anoxic lake sediment) at LBNL, California, USA - Biofuel metagenome 2 | ecosystem: Engineered > Bioreactor > Anaerobic > Unclassified ... | reverse complement strand
CTCCGGCACAGCCGGAGGCCCTTTTTTGCGCTGATGAACCTATTTTTGTAAAAAAATGGGTCAGAGTGATATTTTTTTGCGTTTGCTATCTTATGTTTTTGAGACAGATGCCGAAATAAAAAATAGACGTAATTTATTATGCCGTAAAGTGCGGCGGCATACTCAAACAAGGAAATGAAGATATGAAAATAATAATCGGAAAGCTGCTTCAAGCAGGAAGCAGGAACCAAATCCCACAGAACGGAGGAAACGCCGAAAAATGAGGATTATAACCGAGACCACCGGAGCGGCGGCATATGCGCAGGCGTTGTCCGGCACGCAGAATTTACAGAGCACCCAGTCCGCTCGCGGCACCGAAAAAGGCCGGGAGTCTGGCGGCGCATTTGATCAGGTGGATATTTCCCAGCAGTCCTCGGGTGAGTCCCGGTTCCAAAAGGAGCTGGCTGCCCGCCTGGTGCAGGACATTCGCGCATCCACCAGCACCGGGGATATCCAACAGCTGCGCGATCAGATCCAAAGCGGTGCGTACCGATTGGATTCCGTCTCCATTGCCTCGGCAATGCTGTTGGGAGGGTAAACGTATGAATACGAGCGACTTCAGGGAGTATCTTGCTTTTCTGCGGGACTTGGGCGCCACGCTGGATGAGATCACCGAAGTGGAGCAGAAAAAGGCGGAGTTTGTCCAGACAGATGATCTGGAGGGGCTGAACGAGTGCATGAAGCGGGAGCAGGCGCTGTCCTTGACCATGCGGTCCTGTGACCAGAAGCGTGACGCGATGCTGCAGATGTTGGGCCTGCAGGGCGTACACCTGCGGGAGCTTTTAAACTATGCTCCTGCTGAGTACCGCGAGGAGACGAAGAAGACGGTGGAACAGCTCTGCCGGCAGTACGCGCTGTACCGCGGCGCGTTCGAGGTAGCGAGGGATACGCTGGAGTGCAACCTCCATCAGGTCGAAAAGATTTTGCAGGCAGCAGACCCCGATGCCGGTGCACAGATGGGTTATCAGGAGGCGTCTCCACAGCTTCCGTCCCGCATGAGGACGGATTTCAGAGCTTGATCCGACCCAGGTTGCTGAACGAGAGGAGGATACAATGGATATTACGACATTTGGGGCGTTTACCACGGCGCGCCTTGGTATCTACGCAGCTCAAAAATCCCTGAACGTAACGGGAAACAATATCGCCAACATCAATACCACGGGCTATACGCGGCAGGCGGTAGACCAGGTCAGCCTGCGCGTGGGCGCCACAAACCACTATGCCTCGGCAAACGGTGGCGTGACTGGTTCCGGCGTGCTGGTCACCGGCATGTCTCAGTTTCGGGACCCCTATCTGGATATCCGTTACCGCAACGAGAACTCCAGCGTGGGCGCAATGGACGCCAAGCTGGGGGGCCTTGAGGAACTGAGCAACATTCTGGACGAGGTTGGCAAAGGCAGCGATGGAAATAAAGGCGAGGGAATCATGGCCGCTCAGTTTCAAGACCTGCGGGACCAACTGGCGAAGCTGACCGGCGACCAGTCCACGGAGGATGAATTTTTGACCTTGGCGCGATCTTCCGCCGACTCACTGGTGAAGCTGATGAACAATTACGCGCAGCGGCTGGGGGAAGTGGAAAAAAATCAGGCGAACGGTTTACAAAAAGACGTCTCCTCCGTCAACGATATCCTTAAAAACATTCAGACGCTGAATGAAAACATTCAGAAAGGTGAAATTTACGGGGACTCGTCCCTGGAACTGCGGGACCAGCGGAATCTGAAGCTCGATGAGTTATCCCAGTACATAAAGATCGACGTGACCTACGAACCGGTTAGCGTGGGTGCAGGGAAAACAGTGGATAAGCTGGTTATCAAGACCTCCGGCGATAACCCGATTACTCTGGTGGACGGCGACTACGCGGGACAGCTGTCCACTTCGGACGGGCTGGTCGTCAATCCCAGCTATGCAAGCGATCCGACTCAGCCTCAATATCTGAAACCGGACGGCACCGGGACAAATACTGCTTCAGAAGCGCAGAAAGTGGAATATACTCTGACCCTCTCGAATCTGACGAACCGCAATGGCACAGAATTGACTGGCACTGGGCATCAGTTTGGAGACACCGAGCTGTACGGCTCCTTGCAGGCCAGCAGGGAGTTGCTAACCGAGGCAGGCGAGTTTTCAACCGTGACCATGACGAAGGTGGACGCGGATGCCGCCACCAAGCGGGGAATCCCTTATTATCAGAATGCGCTGGATTCCCTGGCCCGAAAATTTGCCTCCGTGCTGAATGCGGCAAACACCGGCTATATGTATAACAGTGCAGGAAATTATATCAAAACGGATGGCACTGAGATCACGGATATCCACGGCGACCCCATTCACAAGGTGGAAATACTGACTTCTGCGTTGAAAACGGAATTGGATGGCGCCGGTGGCGTGCCCCTTGGCGGCGTGTTGTTCAGCAACAGCAGCAACGGCGATCTGACTAATGACATTACCGCCGCCAACATCTCAATTTCCAAGAGCTGGTCCACCGATGCCTCCGTTCTTCAAAATTCCTTCCAGGCTTTGGAGGGTAAAAGCACAGTGGGCAGCAGCGATAACCGGAACATTCTCCACATCCTGGCGCAGTTTGACGGAAAGCAGGATTACAAGCCCGGAGACATGGTCACCGATGCGACAGACGGCGCCACAAAGTTTTTCTCAGGCAGCTTTGAAGAGATGTTTACCAACATCGAAGAGACGCTGGCCACGGATACCAAGAGCACCACGACGCTGCTGGACAACTACTCTGTTTCCACCACGGCGCTTGATAGTGACCGGGACAGTGTCTCCGGCGTGGATCTCAACGACGAAGCTATGAACATGATGCAGTATCAGAAATCCTACTCCGCCGCCTGCCGATTGATGACGACGCTGGACGAGGTTTTGGATAAGCTGATTAACGGTACCGGCGTAACCGGTCGGTAAAGGAGGGAGTTGCAGATGATTCGTGTTACGACAAACGGAACGCTGCGCGGCTATAAGTCCAGCCTGATGCGCACGTCCAATGCAGTGAACTTAGCCCGGACCAAGGTTCTGACTCAAAGCAATTACACCACCTATGCGGAGGACCCTGCGGCGGCGACGCAGGCGTTCAAACTGCGCCGGTCATTCTCCCGTGCCAATGCGCAGCTGGAGAGCACCAAGACGCTGAACAGTAAATTCTCCGCCGCCTGCGACGCGCTGAAAAGCGTCAAGGGCGATCTGGCGGACGGTCAGGCAAAGATCTCTTCTCTGGCCGGATTGAACGATGCCAACGCCTCCGGCCGCCAGCCGCTGGGCGAGGTGCTCCAAAGCTCGGCGGAGTCCATTGTGCAGATTATGAATTCGCAGTACGGATCTTCTTTCATTTTCGGCGGGAAGGACTCTCTGGGTGATGCTCCTTTTCAGATGCAGACTGTGGGCGGTGAAAAAGTCCTGACTTATCGCGGAGTCGCGGTGGATGACCCAGCGAATGCGGCGGCGCTGAAGGCCATGGCCGGAGAGGCCAGCTATGTGGATGTGGGCAGCGGTCTTACGGAAGTGGATGGAGACCTGATTTCCTCCAGTGCGTTCAACGGCGCTTTGAGCGGAATTAGCTACATTGGCTACGGCGTGGATAAGGACGGCGATCCCAAGAACATGGCGTCTATTATGCAGAAGCTGTCCGATATTTTCGGGCGATGCGACGCGGATACCGGCGCGTGGGCGTCGGATCAGGACAAGGCGGACGCCTCCCGGCTGACGGAAAAGTTAACGGACAGCATCGACGAGATCACGAACCAGTGGACGGCTTTGGATGGGCAGACCTCATACCTTACCACCAGCGAAAACCGCCTGACCGAGCTGTCGGATAACTTAAACGAGCAGATCTTAGGAATTGAGCAGGTGGATCTGGCTTCCGCGATTACGGACTTTTCGTGGGCGCAGTATTGCTATAACGCGGCGCTAAAGGTCGGTAACAGCATTTTGTCTCAGTCTCTGATCGACTATATGAATTAACGGCCATTCATGTAGTTCTTGTTGCGAAGAAACATTTATTTTAGTTTGAGAGAGATTAAAATAAAAGGGAGTGGAAGCAGTGACCTATCCACTGATTGAAATGAAGTCCGTGCCGATTGAGCTCGAGATGCGGGTTACAGATGCTAAGCTGGAATACAGCCGGTCCACGGTGGATATGGAGATCACCCGGGATCAGGGCGGCTTGAGTATTCGGAGTAAGCCCATCCGCGTAAACCTGGATACGTTCGAGGCCCGCAATTCGGTATTTCCAACGCTGGCGACCCAGATTAAAAATGACGCGCAGGCTGGAAAGCAGGCTGCCTATGAGGCGACGGCCACCTATGCGCAGCAGGGCCAACTTCTTCTGCAGGTAAAGATTGGAGAGGAAATGATCACAAAATTTGCCGCCGATGCTCAGGTGAAGGACCTGAAGACCAATGTGGGAATTCAGTTTATTCCCAAGGAGGGGGCCGATATCTCCTGGGATAAGGGCGAATTGAATATCCGCTATGAGATGGACAAAATGAATTTTGACTGGCGCAACCAACAGGGAAGCTTCAAATTCACCCCCGGGGATATTCAGTTCACGGTGACGCAGCAGCCGGATGTTATTATCAAATATGTGGGTGGGGCGCTGTATGTACCGCCCTCTGCAGATCCAAATTACACGTCTTTCGATGCGGAAGCCTGAGGCGCGCGCGAAAGGGGAGGAGACCTCATGCAAATTAAAACGAAATATTTTGGACAGGTTACGTATGAGGCTGCGGATGTGCTACATTTCCGGGACGGCCTGTTCGGATTTGAGCAGGAAAAGGAATTTCTGCTTCTCCCGTTTGCGGACAGCGATGGAACGCTGCTGTGCTTTCAGAGTGTGATCACCCCAGGGCTGGCCTTTGTGGTGATGAATCCGTTTTCACTGAATCCGGATTATGCTCCAAGGCTGCAGGAGGCGGAATTGGAGGCGCTGGACGTCGAAAAGAGTCAGGATCTGAGCTTTTACGTGCTGTGCGTGGTGCGTGATCCCGTGTCTGAGAGTACGGTGAACCTAAAGTGTCCCGTGGCGGTGAACGAGGATACCGGCGCAGCGATGCAGGCCATTTTGGAGGATGGAGACTATGAGATGCGTCATCGCCTGTCGGAGTTCCGGTCAGGGGAGGCGGCATCATGCTGATCCTGCAGAGAAAGCCCGGGGAATCCCTGCTGATTGGAGACGAAATTGAGGTGACGGTGGTTTCTGTGGAGCCAGGCGGACGGGTTCGGTTGGCCATCAAGGCACCCCGCAGTATGACGATCCTGCGCAATGAGCTGCGCAAGGCCATGGACGCAAACCAGGATGCGGCGAAGGAGGAGCTGTCGCCGCTGGCGCTGCTGGACTTGCTGCCAAAACAGAAGAGTGACGAAGAAAATTTGAAATAGGCATAAGTTTTACGGAAAAATAGCGAAGTTTAAATTGGCGAACTACCTGAAAAAGGGAGCGGTGGAATATTATTCCGCCGCTCCCTTTTTATCTGAGGTTTTCGGATTCCGGGCATGGGCTGCCACGGCAATGGTGTGCTCCGCGGGCGCTGAGACCTTGCGGCCCTGTGCCGAGGCTCCCATACGGTTTGGTCTGCGTCCGCAAAACAGGGAGATGCGGCCTTTGCATTATCAAAAAGCGAACAGATAATTTTTTAAAGCAAATAATCTGCATTAAAGTATGAATAGTTATTCATTATAGGTTAAATTTGAGCAAATAAATAAAAACGGTAGAAGAGATGAAACCTCTGATAACAAAAATAAAAGGCTAAACTTATAAAAAATTCAGATTTACAAATTAAGAAAGTGACGCTTTCATTCAAAAAAATAGCACAATTTTTAACAACACAAATTCAAATGATAATTCGCCATACTTACCGCAAACTTCATAGGAAGTTATTTTGTAATAGTAAGCAATCTGAATAAACATAGAAAAAAATATATATTTAGACAAAATATGAAGATTTTCGTTGATTTTCGACCCCGGGCAATTTATAATAACGACAGTGGAATAGTATTGAAATTACCTGTCTGAAGAAATGAGCATTGGAATATTTCTTCGGTATATTTAGCTGCGTATATACAAACGCGGGGAGGATGGAGAATGGACTATATCACTGGTAATTCCGAGCTGATGATGGAGCGCTCCATGCAGTTCCTGTGGTCGAAGCAGACCTCGATTCTGGACAATATTTCTAACGCGGAGACGCCGGGCTACAAGACCAAATATGTCACCTTTGAGGATTCACTGAAAAACAGCCTTCAATCCGCCTCCGGCTCAGCCAACCCCGCAGCGGCGTTCCGGGAAGCGCTGAGCAGCGCTCGTCCCACGGTCCACGCGGCAGACAGCGAGAGCACCCGCATGGATGGGAACGGCGTGAATCTGACGGAACAAGGTGTGGAGCTGGCGCGAAACACCTATCAGCTCCGGTACGCGATGAATTCTATTAACAGCAATTTAAATATCCTGCGTACGGCCATTAAGGGTTAGTAAAATCTGCATTTCGGTAGCGGCGGATTTACAGGGATGAGGAGGTAACGGCATGGCATTCTTGAGTTCCATGAACATCATCGGTTCCGGTCTGACAGCGGAGCAGCTGCGGCTGGATGTGGTTTCAGAGAATATTACCAACATGAGTACCACCCGCACGGAGGCAGGCGGAGCCTATCGCCGCAAGATGGTTGTGTTTGAGGCACAGGATGGCCGGGATAGCTTTCGCAGCATTATGGCGAGTCGCGCTCTTGCGTCCAACGCCGGGTATGATGCGGCGGGCGGCGTCCGGGTTACGGAGATCGCCGAGGACCCTTCTGACCTGAAGCTGGTCTATGATCCCACCCATCCCGACGCCAACGCGAACGGATATGTGGAGATGCCAAACGTCACGCTGGTGAAAGAGGTAACGGACGCCATGGCCGCCACGCAGGCATACTCTGCCGGGGTCACGGCGCTGAATTCTCTAAAGACCGTGGTGAATCAGGCTCTGGAAATCGGTAAGTAAAATAAGAAACGTGCCGCGGAAACGCGGCGCGTCATTGCCTTATATCGAGCGTATGAAATTAACGGCAATAAAAGGAGGGGGATTTTTGATGAATACGGAGCTGTTTTCAAATATCCAACCGATTCAGAGGGCAGCCGCATTGGGCAGCATGCAAAAGGCGGATGCGGTCGCGTCTTCTGAGACCGGCGGAATTTTTGCGGATATCTTTCAGACTGCTATCGACAATGTGAAGACAACCGATGCGGACATGAACGAAGCGCAGTACCTTCTGGCTACTGGCCAGTTGGACAATCCTGCGGAGGCCACCATCGCTGCCACAAAGGCCACTGCCGCCGTGGAGCTGCTGGTTCAGCTGCGGAACAAAGCGCTGGATGCGTATAGCGAGCTGACACGCATCAGCCTGTGACCGGCGATCTGAAGTTTAGGTGGGGGTAACGTAATTGCAGGAGAAGCTGAAGGGCTTTGGCGGGAAGTTTCAAGAGTTTTTCGCCAAAATGAGCAAAAAGACGCGGGTGATCCTGGGTTGTGTGCTGGGCGCGTTGATTCTGGCTGGCGCAATTTTTGCGGTTATTATGAACAATCGACCCTACACCGTCCTGTTTACGGGTCTAAGTACGGAAGAGATTTCCTCGATCACTACCTATCTGAACGACAAGGGCGTGACGGATTTTCAGGTGCAGGGAACCGATACGATTCTGGTGCCTGAGTCTCAGGAGGCTCAGCTGAAGGCGGATTTGTTGATGCAGGGATATCCCACATCGGGTTTCGCCTATGAGACGTATCGCAAGGGTGTGGGCACCATGTCCACAGACTCGGACCGGCAAATGGCGTATCTGCAGGATTTGCAGGACCGGATGGCCGGCGTCATCCGCTGCATGGACGGAGTAAAGTCTGCGGTGGTCACCATTGCTCAGGGCGAGGACCGGCGCTATGTTCTGGACAGTAGCAACACCGTAGACGCCTCCGCCTCGGTCATGGTAACGATGGAAAGCGGCGCGGCCCTCTCCGCCCAGCAGGCCACCGCTATCCGTAACCTGGTGGCCCATGCGGTCCAGGGCCTTGCAATCGACAATATCGCCATCTCGGACGCTCTGGGCAACGTCTATTCCGGAGGAAGCGGGATTACCGGCGCGTCGGATGCCTCCGAGCTGAAGCTTCAGCTGGAGGAACAGGTGAACAACAAGGTCCGCACCCAGATCATGACGGTGCTGACCCCACTGTACGGCGCAGACAATGTCCGCGTGGCGGTCAGCAGCACCGTGGATGTGAACCATACCGTGGGCGAGACCACGCAGTATACCCTCCCCGACTGGGCTGGCGACGGCTCCACAAGCGGCGAGGGAATTATCGGTTCCAAGGTCTACGATCAGGAGGTTGTCCGGGGAGACAACGGGACTGTCGGCGGTGCGGTGGGCAACGAGTCCAACGCCGATATCAGCACCTATGTTGAAAAGCAGGCCAAGGCTAACGGCGATGAATCCTACATAAAGAACCAAGGCCAGACCAACTACAATGTGGATACCGACAAGGAGCAGGTGGAGCGGATCGCGGGCGTTGTCTCCGACCTGATGGTATCCGTCAGTATTAACAGCGCTGTCTCCGGAAGCGTGAACACCACAGAGCTGGTGAGCCACGTGGGCCATGCTGCGGGTATCGCACCCAATGAACAGTCCGATAAAATATCGATTTTGCTGGCGCCGTTCTACAACCCGGACGGTGAACCCGTTGTCCCTGCAAGCGGATTGAACCTGCCCCGGTGGGCGCTGTTTGCGGCGGCGGGCGGCGTGGTACTGCTGATCCTGCTGCTGATCCTGCTGGCGGTTTTGCGGAGCAAGCGCAAAAAGGCGAAGCAGGCGCAGTTTGCCGCCATGGCCCAGTCCATGCAGATTCCCGTACCTCAGGTGGCCGAGGCCATGCCTTCAGCGGATGGCGCGGATATTATGACCATTAAGACGGAAAAGAGCATCCAACTGCGGCAGGAAATCCGGAAGTTTGCAGAGGATAATCCTGAAATGGCGGCTCACATGCTTAAAAACTGGCTGAGAGGGGGCGAGGAGGATGAGCAGTAGCAAAAAGGCCAGAGTTGCCTCCACCACCGCGGCTGCCGAGAAAACGCAGGCGGCGTCGGCGAACTTCGGCGCCGCCGAGTCAAAAGCGGAAGCACTGAAGACGCAGCAGCAACTCCAAAAGGAGAAGCTGCCTCCTCTCACCGGTCCCCAGAAAGCCGCTGCGGTAATCGTCTCACTGGGCGCGGACAAGGCCTCCCAGATTTATAAACATATGGAATCCGAAGACGTGGAAACGCTGACGCTGGAAGTGGCAAAGCTGGGATACCTGGATTCCCGCCAGACGGAAGAGGTCCTGGGGGATTTCTATGAGCTGTGCCTTACAAACAAGGCAATCACCGAAGGCGGGCTGGAATATGCCAGAACGGTCCTGGAAAAGGCGTTCGGCGAACAGACCGCCGCCCAGTTGCTGGAAAAAGTGGAAAAGTCCATGAAAAACCGACAGTTTGCGTTTTTGGACAAGGCGGACCCGAAGTCCCTGTTCTCCGCTTTGCAGTATGAGCGGCCCCAGACCATCGCCTTGGTGCTGTCCTATGTCAGCCCCACAAAGTCCGCCAACGTGGTGGAGCAGTTGGACCCGGCAAGGCAGATCAAGGTTGTGGAGAACATGGCAAGGATGGAAAGCCCTTCTCCCTCCGCTATGAAGATCATTGAAACGGAGATGGGCCGCCGGTTCTCCACCATCATCAGCAGCAAGCACGTCAAGGTGGGCGGCATCGACTTCGTCGCCAGCCTGATGAACAATATCGACCGCTCCAGTGAGAAGAGCATCTTCGACGGACTGTCCGTTTACAATCAGGAGCTGGCGGACGAGATCCGCAAGCGGATGTTCGTGTTCGAGGACCTGGTCAACATGGACGACCGCTCGGTCCAGCGTTTCCTGCGGGACTGCGATCCCAAGGACATCGTGCTCTCCCTCAAGGCAACTACCGAAGACGTGGCAAACAAACTGCTCTCCAATATGTCCACTCGTATGGCGCAGAACATCAGAGACGACCTGGAGATCACGACCAATGTCCGCATGAAAGATGTGGAAGAGGCGCAGCAGCGGATCGTGGATGTGATTCGCAAGCTGGAGGAACAGAACGAGATCATCATCATAAAGGGCGGAAAGGACGACATCATTGCATAACGGGAGTGTCCTTAAAAATTTTATAAGGCCCAAAGCTGAGCCCTATCAGTTTCCGGACAATCTTCGGGATGATACGCCCACTGCCCCGCAAAAGCAAGAGCGTGAAGATCTGCGGGAGAGCTTTCAGGACGAGCTTTTTGTGGACGGAGCGCCGCGAATGGCGCGTCCGACAATCGGCGATGATCAGGAAGAGCCGGAGGAAGCGGATGCGCCAAAGGGGACGTCCGCCACTGACAATCCCATTCGGTTTGCCAATGTGCAGGCCGACGCGATCCTGAGCGCGGCCAGAGCAGAGGCGGAGCAGATAAAAACAGCCGCCATAGCGCAGGCTCGGTCCCAGGCGGACAAAATCAGGGAGGACGCCCGGCAGGAGGGCTACCGCGAAGGATATGCCGACGGCAACGCCGGAGCGGAGCAGGATTTAAAGGAGCGGCGGGAAGCACAGGCTGCTCAGATGGAAAAGCAGCTCCAAACTTTTTTGGGAAATGTGGCTCTAGCGCAGGATGAGATGATGGACGGAGCAAAGACCGACATGCGGGACCTGGCTATCGCGGTAGCCGAAAAGGTGGTGCGTATCAGCCTGAAGAGTTCCAGCGGTGTCATCGCAAAAATGATCCAGGACGCCACAGAGAAAATGAAGCGTCGGGAATGGGTTCACATCTATGTATCCGGCTGCGACGCCAAGGGCTTGACGCAGCTCACCCCCCGGTTGACCCGCGCGCTGTCGGGACTCTCCAGCCACATCCGCATCATCCCCGTGGCTGAGGAGGAAGACGGTACCTGTATTATAGAGACCCCGGACACCATTATAGACGCCAGTGCATCTACGCAGATGAGCAACATCCGCTCGCTGCTGGAGAACCTTTCGCCAGACGACGGCCCACCTCGAAATTTCGGGCGCCGCATGGGCGACCAGTGAAAAAGGAGCAGATGTGTGTTTGGACAAATGATCCAGCAGCTCCAGAATGCAGACACCTTCAGTCTGACGGGAAGAATCGAAAACATTGTCGGCATGTCCATTGAGGCTTCCGGCGGAAATGCAGCCGTGGGTGATATCTGCCGGATTTATAACGGCGACACCGGAGATCAGGTGACGGCGGAGGTGGTCGGTTTCAAGAGCGACCGCATTCTCCTGATGCCGTACTCCGATATGAGCGGCATCTCCGCGGGCAATTTTGTCCGCAACACGGGAAAGCAGCTTACTCTCCCCATGGGAACCTTTCTCCGGGGGCGCATTATCAACGCTCTGGGCCAACCCATTGACGGTGGCCCGCCCTTTGAAGGTGGATTCGCTCACTGTGTGGAGGGCAAATACATCAATCCCCTCGCCCGCCCCGCCATAACGGAGCGGATGGAGTTCGGCATTAAGGCCATCGACGGTCTTTTGACCATCGGAAAGGGCCAGCGTATCGGCATATTCGCTGGTTCCGGTGTAGGCAAGAGCACGCTGATGGGCATGATCGCCAAACACGTAAAAGCCGATATCAATGTCATCGCCCTGGTGGGCGAACGCGGACGTGAGGTTTTGGACTTCGTCCGCAAGGACTTGGGCGAGGAGGGCATGGCCCGCTCCGTTTTGGTGGTGGCCACCTCTGACCAGCCCGCGATGCTCCGCAAAAAATGTCCCTCTGTTGCCACCGGCGTCGCGGAATACTTTCGGGATCTTGGGTACGATGTGCTGTTGATGATGGATTCCTTGACCCGGTTCGCCATGGCCCAGCGGGAGATTGGCCTTGCTGTGGGGGAACCCCCTGTGGCGAGAGGGTACACGCCCTCCATTTACGCCGAATTGCCCAAGCTGCTGGAGCGCAGCGGCAATTTTGAAAAGGGGTCCATTACCGGGGTTTACACCGTTCTGGTGGAGGGCGACGACACAAACGAGCCGATCTCCGATACCGTCCGCGGCATTCTGGACGGGCATATCGTTCTGTCCCGGCGGCTGGCCGCCGCAAACCACTATCCGGCCATTGACGTGGGGGCCAGTATTTCCCGCCTGATGACGGACATTGTTCCGGTGGAGAGCCGCCGCGCGGCGGGCCGTATCCGCGACATCATGGGGGTTTATGAAAAGAGCTCCGACCTGGTGTCCATCGGCGCGTACAAGGCGGGCACGAATCCAAAGCTGGACTACGCGCTGAGCAAGATCGACGCCATTGACGATTTTCTAAAACAAGGCGTGGACGAGTCGTTTTCCTACGAGGAGACGGTGCAGCAGATGGAGCAGATTCTTCAATGAGGCGGCTGAGCGTCGGAAAGGGGGTCCAACATTGTGAAAAAGTTTCAGTTTCCGCTGGATACCGTATTGGACTACCGCCGGCAGGTGCAGGATTCTCTTCAGGTGGAGCTGGGGGCCGTCACAGCGGAGTCGCACCGGCAGGAAGAGGTCCTGACTGCGGCCCGGCAGCGGTATTCAGAAATCAATCAGGAGTACCGGGAAAAGAAGGCCAGGGGTATCAGAATTGCGGAGGTCCGGGGCTACGAGATCGCATTGGAGGTCCAGGAAGCGGTCATCGCCGGGGAGACCGCGAAGCTCAAAAAGCTCCAGAGACTGATGGAGGCCAAACGCCGGGAGCTTGTGAGCGCGAAGCAGGATGCCTCGTCCGTGGAAAAGCTGCGGGAAAAGAAACTCCACGCTTATACGAAGGATCTGGAGAAGAGCGAGGAGCAGTTTATTGATGATTTGGTGTGCGCCGGTCGTGCAAACGCCGGGAATGCATCACTGTAATCATAAATCGCAGACCTATTTCATTGAAAGGAGGTGAAAGGATGAATACGATGAACGAATTGCTGCAAATGACGCAGTACATGTCGACAGCCCAGACGCCGCGTACGGTAAAGGCGGATTCCGGGCAGAAGACGAGGAGCGACGGTGCTTCCGGCTTCGACAAGCTGATGAAGGATCGCGCCCAAGCGGATGGAGAAAAGGCGTCCCCGGAGCAGACGAAAATTGGCACAAGCGCAAAGACAGATGCAGTGGGGCAGTCGAAGGACCAAGCGGACCAAGCGAACCCGAAGGACGAGACACTGAAGGAAGTGGCGGCGGCCATGACGATGCTCATGGCACAGGCCGCGCCGGTGCAAATCCAGACGCAGGAGATCCTGCCGGAGGAGCCGCAGGCCCAGATCGCGGTGCCGGTGGAGATGCTCACCTGTCAGCAGCCGGATGGGCAGGCGGACCTTCAAAACAGCGAGCCCACGGCGGCTTTACAGAGCGCCGCGCTTTCAATGACCGGAGAGACGGAAGTTTTCGGGCAGCAGAAGGCGCCCGTTTTCCAGACCGCTCAGAACACTGAAATTTCCCAGACCCCACAGACTTCGCAGACCCCTGGGGAAGTCACTGTGACCGTGCAGTCCGACAAAAGCCAAAGCAGCGGAAGTACAGATGAGCAGTCTGGGGACACCGATTTGCCCCCGCGGGATGGCCACAGCGAGACACCCAGGACGGAGAACGCCGATGTCGGAATTGCCCAGCCCCTGTTCCGCGATGTGCAGACCGTCCCCGTAAAGGTGGGCGAGACCCCGGTGGCGGACACCAAACAGCCCGACCTGGACGCCCAGCTTGCAAAGCAGATCGGAACGACTCTGAAGGATGGAGCGCAGCAGGTGAAGATCCAGTTGACACCGGAAAGTCTGGGTACGCTGACCATTGACCTGACCCGGACGCAGGACGGCGCGCTTCAGGTGGTGCTTCACACCACCACGGAAAAAGCGGCGAACCTTTTGAGCCAGCACGTGGAGAATCTGGGCGCCCTGCTTCAAAGCAACACACAGAACACGGTTCAGGTAGAGGTTCAGCGGCAGGAACAGAATCAGCAGTTTCAACAGCAGTCCCAGCAGCAGAATCAGCAGCATGGGCAAAGTCAGCAGCACAGCCGCCACCAGCAGAGCGGAGAGGATTTTCTCCAACAGCTCCGGCTGGGTCTGGTGACGCTGGACGAACAGGTGAGCTGACAGATTCAGACTCTTTAAGAAAGGAGCAGTTCCATGAGCAGTTATATCGGCGATATCGCATCACTTGCCAGTACCAACAGCACCACGGCGACCAAGAGCAAGTCCGATTCTCTCAATCTGGACATGACCGACTTCCTGCAAATGATGGTGGCACAGTTCCAGAATCAGGACCCGGAAAACGCCGCCTCCACCACCGACATGCTCAACCAGATGGTGCAGATGTCCATGATCCAGGCCATCACCAACATCACGGACGCCGTCAGCCTCAGCTATTCCGCGTCCCTGGTGGGGAAGGAAGTGACCGTGGGTTCTTATGACTCCGACGGGAAGCTGAAGGAAATTGTAGGGACTGTTACAGGCACGGGATCCTATAACGGAAGTCCAGTGGTTTTTGTTGACGGAGTGAGCTATAACATGAGCAGCATCATGGCGGTGGGCCGTCTGCCCGCTTCCAAAGATTCCAAAGACCCGCCCGTTTCTCAAGACCCGAAAGATTCCACCACCAAAACCTGACGGCGGTGCGAAAAACATTTGAGTTCTATCGTTCAAACGGTCAAAGGAGTGAGTGCAATGATTGACCGGATATCCCCGCTGCAAAGCGGCAGCCTTTCCCCGAAAAAGACCGTCGCCGGCGCGGCGCAGACCTCCTTTGGAGAGCAGCTGCTTCAGCGCCAGCAGGAGAGCCAGACCGTCGCGTTTTCCAAGCACGCGCGGGAGCGGGCGGAGCAGCGCGGCATTCAGGTGGATGACCAGCTGATGAACCAGCTCAGCGACACCGTGGAAAGAGCCCAGGCCAAGGGCGCTACCAATATTCTGGCGTTCGACACCACGCGGGCCTTTATCATCAACGTCCCCAACGGGCGGGTGATTACCACCATGTCCCCGGAGGAGATGAAGGAAAACATTTTTACCAATATAGACGGCGCCGTGATCCTGTAACAAACAGAGAGCAGGACCGGAAGGATGCTCTGGGGAAGGTCCGATTGACTGTTCCCCGGCGGCGCCAACCGAAAGGAGTTTTTTACCCATGACAGGTGCAATGTACGCAGCGATTTCGGGCCTGAAGGCCCATATGCAAAAACTCAGCGTCATCGGCAATAACATCTCAAACATAAATACACCAGCCTATAAGGCTTCGCATGCCCTTTTCAGCGAGGCAATCTATACCACGCTGACCTCCGGTTCCAACGGCTCGGCTTCGGCTGGCGGTGTGAATCCGTCCCAGCTTGGCTACGGGTGCAGTGTCGGTTCAATCTCCATGGATATGAGCACCGCCAGCTTCAACCCCGACGGCAACGGGATGCACTGCATGATCGACGGCGACGGCTTTTTCCTGACAGGCGATAAGCCGGCGGCCACCGCCAACGCCGAAACCCCGCCGAAGACGACATTGACGGAGACCGATCCCCAAAATTTGGAGCTCAGCCGTGTGGGCGATTTCAAGTTTGATTCCCAGGGGTATCTGGTGGATGGCCGGGGCAATGTAGTTTACGGCTTTGTAACGTACACCACGGCGACGAACAACACCATGGATAACGCGGAGAATCCCAAGACCAGCACGCAACTGGTCCCCATTCGGCTTCCCATTGCGGCGGCGACTTCTGCGGACGCCGGTGCTCCCGCTGCCGGAACGGCTCTGTATCCCACGCTGGACAGCACCACAAAGATGAACGCGTATCCTGCCGGGAGCGGAAACTCCATCACCGCCGATAGCATCGCCATCGACAAGGCTACCGGCAAGATCACCGCAGTCAATAAGGCGGATGGCAGCATCGCCGTGGTCGGCTACCTCGCACTGGGAACCGTGGCCAATCCCAACGGCGTCACACGCCTGCAAAACGGGTACTATCAGGCGGGCGAGGGCGCGGGAAACTGCACCGCGACTTCCATTGGCGGCGCCGTGACAGGCTATTACAACAACAAGGCGGCTGGTGATGCCGGCGCGGTGGCGGTCCAGAGCTCCGGCAAAACGGCGCTGATCACCGGAGGCCTCGAGTCCTCGGGCACCGACCTTGCCACCGAGATTGCTGAGATGATCACCACCCAGCGCGGCTATCAGGCCAACACCCGCATAATCACCGTGACCGACTCCATGCTGGAGGAACTGGTCAATATGAAGCGGTAATCTGAGACGGCTGGAAGACATGAACCTTTTTGGCGCCTTGCCGGGCACGGGGGGTTCCCCGACCCGGCAGACGCCGACTTTTGAGAGGAGGAACCCATGATCATTTTGACTAAGATGAATAACGACAAGTTCCTGGTGAACCATTTGCAGATCGAGTGCATTGAGCTGATCCCCGAGACCAAGATCGTGATGATGAACCGCAGCTATTATCTGGTCCGCGAGACAGCGGAGGAAATTGTGCAAAAAATAGCGGAATACAACGCCAAGGTTCAGGACATTGCCCGCGCGGTCAGAGTAATTGGTCAGCGCTGAGGAAGAGAAGACGGAGCATTTTCCGGCTCCCACAGGGCTGGCTTGATCCGCGCGCGCGGAAAATATGGCACAGGCGCACATGGGGATCAGGCGAGCGCTTTAGAAAAAAATCGGACGGCGGCGGGCCTTGCGCCTTTCGTCCGGCAGGGGTGAGAGAAACAGATGAATTTAACCTTTATTTTCGGTACAGTAGTTACCTTTGTGATTATGATACTAGGCATGATGTTCACCAGTGTGGATGGCAAATTTACAGTGGATCCTGCTCAGATCCTGAACTTTTTTGATCCGTCCAGCATTCTGATCACCGTCGGCTGTACGTTTGCGGTGGTGGTGGCCAGCTTTCCGCCGAAGATGCTCAAGGCCATGCCCAAGCACTTCAAGATCATGCTCAACACCAAGAAGTATGATCCCATGTATTACATCGACCAGCTGGTGGAGCTGGCCCAGGTGGCCCGGAAAAACGGCCTTCTGGCGCTGGAGGAAAAGGCCAACGCGCAGACAGATCCGTTTTTCAAGCAGGCCATTATGCTGATTGTGGACGCCAACGACGCCGACAAGGTCCGGGGCATTCTGAATAATGACATCGAGTGTATGTCCGCCCGACACGACGGCGTGGCGGGTATGTATGAAAGAGGGTCCTCAGTGGCCCCCGCTTTCGGTATGGTGGGCACGCTGGTGGGCCTCATCAATATGCTAAAGAACATGAACCTGTCCGGCGACGGCGGTTCGTCCAGCATCGGCTCCGACATGGGCACTGCCCTGATCACCACGCTGTACGGCTGCGTGCTGGCTCACGTGATTTTCAACCCCATTGCCTCCAACCTGCGGACGCGGGACGAGGAGGAGGTCCTCTGCAAGATGATCATCGTGGAGGGCATCATGTCCATCCAGTCCGGCGAGAATCCCAAATCTCTGCGGGAAAAGCTCCTGACCTTTGTGGACCAGAAGCGGCGCGGTGACGACGGCGGCAGCGCTAAGGGCGAAAAGAAGAGCAGAAGTAAAAAAGAGAAATGATCTTAACAGGCACAGAGAGGTGGACAGCGCATGAAAAAGCATAAGAGCGGCGGCGGAGCAAACTGGATGGATACCTACGGCGACATGGTGACGCTTCTGCTGTGCTTCTTTGTGTTGATGTACTCCATGTCGACCATCGATCAGCAGAAGTGGGTCCAGCTGGTGCAGAGCTTCAACCCCGACGCGTCCCATGAACCCACAGAGATGAAGGGAAACAATGGCCAGCTGGCCGACCCAACCGGCGGAGCGGCGGGCGGAGGCCCCCAACAGACGCAGGATGAGGTCGACACGTCCATCGAGCAATTGTTTCTCGATCTAAAGGCCTATGTTGCCCAGCAGGGAGCGGCGGAAAACATTTCTGTCTCCAAGGGTGACGGATATGTTTTTATCTCCTTTAACGACGCTGTTTTTTTTGATGGCGACAGCTATGTTTTGCGGCCGGACGGCAAGGATGTTCTGGACGATGTGGGGACGATCATTGGAAAAGCCAGCTCTGCCATTGACGAGCTGCGGGTTCTGGGGCACACGGCTCAGGGTGATCCCAGCAAACCCAACAATCCCACGGTGGACCGGTTTTTGTCCTCCGACCGCGCCACAGTGGTGCTGGTCTATTTGCAGGAGCTGGGTATTCTGGACCCGGCCCGGATGATCAGCATGGGCTATGGGCAGTTCCGTCCCGTGGCGGACAACAATACCAGTGAGGGTCGGTCGAAAAACCGCCGGGTGGAACTGATTGTCACCGGCCGGAATGTGACCAGCACCCTGGGCGATGGAATTGAGCAGTATTACACGGAACGGGGAACGGAGTCCCCGGTTTCCACGCAGACCAAAACGGACGGCGCTGTGGTCGGATAACACATGGCGGAGTCCGAATGCCGTACAGCGGCAAAAGCAGAAAAAGTGGAAGGGGAGGGGGATGCCGATGTCGGAGGTGTTGTCACAAAGCCAAATCGACGCGCTGCTCAGCGCTGCGCGGAGCGGAGAAAATATTGAACCCCCGGAAGATACGTCGAAGGAGAAAAAATACAGAAAATACGACTTCAGAAGCCCTCGGAAATTTACCAAAGACCGATTAAAAATGCTGGACAGCATTTTTGAAAACTATTCGAGAAACCTGAACTCACGCGTCAATGCCCTGATGCACACCAGCTGCGAGATCAGTGTGGAGTCCGCCGAGGAGCAGCGGTACTACGAGTTTTCCAACGCCTTGATTGAGGGCGATGTCGTAACGCTGGCCTACGTGAAATACGGCGATGTGCGAGAGGATACTCCGGCACTGCTGCATGTCAGCAAATCCTTGATGCTGAGCATGATTGACCGTATGATGGGCGGCGAGGGCGAAGTCGACGATGAGTTAGATCCGGAATATACCTTTACTGACTTGGAATTGAGGATTGTAGAAGGACTGAGTCAGTATTTTGTGGAGAATCTGGGCGAGAGCTGGCAGAATTATATTCAATTGGATTTTGAATATAACCGCGTGGAGCCGAATCCCACCATGATCCAGCCGCTCGGATTGGATGAAATTGTGGTTATTATGGACCTGACGGTAAAATTTCCAAACTGCGACGGACATATGAGCGTCTGCCTTCCCGGAATGGTGCTGACCAACATCTTCAGTGAGATCAGCCGACTGAACACGACCCATAAAAGTCAGGATGAGACAGCGGGAAGAGAAATTTTTGAGTCCTTGAAAAACACGGAGATCGATCTGATTGCGGAAATATGTCATACGAAACTGAAACTAAGCGATATTTACCATTTAAACGTGGGGGATGTGATTGACCTGAAGCGGCCCAAAAATTCCCCGGTCTATATCAACATTGGCGGAAGACGCTGGTTTGACGGTATGATGGGCGTACACAACAAAAACATGGCGATAAAAATAGGAAAGACCTATTATGAGCCGGAGGGAAGGAACGTCGAACGGGATGGCAGATAACATATTTAACTCCATGGAGCTGGATGCAATCGGGGAAGTCATGAACATCAGCCTCGGCTCCTCCGCAACCGCGGTTTCCAATTTGCTGGATCATCGGGTGGAAATCACGACGCCAAGGGTCTCTGTTAGCGATGTGAAAGACTTCAGCATCAGCGATCTTGAGCCGGCCATCGGTGTGGAGATTCGCTATATATCCGGTCTGGTGGGCAGCAACATCATGCTGCTTAAGCGCAGCGATGTAAAAGTCATCGTGGACATCCTGATGGGGTCCGAGACACCGGACGAAGAGTTCGAGATGAACGAGCTTACCATCAGTGCTGTATGCGAGGTCATGAACCAAATGATGGGCGCGGCCTCCACGGCTCTGTCCGATTTTCTGGGGATTCCGGTCAACATCTCCACGCCGGAATCCTTTGAGCTGAAGAATTTTGAAGAATTTAAAAAGGATCATTTTCCCATACAGGACGGCAAGTGTGTGGTCGTCCGGTTTATGCTGAAAATCGATAATATACTGCAAAGCGAGTTTATCAACGTCATGTCCGTGGACTTGACGAGGGAACTGCTCTCCGGCTTGGGTCTTGGAGAGGACGAGGATGCCGCACCTCCGGAGTCCACCGCCCCGGAGCAGGTTGCCTCCCCACTGGAAAACGGTCCGAAGCTCAGTCAGGCGGAAATTGAAAAGCTGGTGAACAGCACTCAGTCCGCGCCTCAGCCGCCCTCACCCCCTGCTTCTTCCGGCGGTACCATGAGTCAGGCGGAGATTGAAAAGCTGATGGGTACCGCGCAGCCCGCGCCTCAGCCGCCCTCGCCCCCCGCATCTTCCGGCGGTTCCATGAGTCAGGCGGATATTGAAAGACTGATGGGTACCATGCAGCCCGCGCCTCAGCCGCCCGCGCCCCCCGCTTCTTCCGGCGGCACCATGAGCCAGGCGGAGATCGAAAGACTGATGGGTACCATGCAGTCCGCGCCGCAGTCCACCCAGGCACCCCAAAAGCCTTCGCCGCCGCCTTACCCCACACCCGAGGGGCAGGTTCCATCTGCGTCTGGCGGATCATATCCGATGCCGCCGTACGGGCAATATGCTCCGGGCTATTATCCCCCTCCCGGCTATTATCCCGCGCCGCCCCTGATGGCGCAGTCCGCACCGAAGATGATTCAGTCATCCCCGGCAGAGATGCCGAAGTTTTCCAACGGGGAGCCGTTAGACGAACAGCAGGCGGAAAACCTGGATCTGCTGATGTCAGTGCCGCTGGAGGTTTCCGTGGAGATCGGCCGGGCCCGCAGAAAGGTACAGGATGTGCTGGCGTTTACCAAAGGGTCTTTGGTCATGCTGAACAAGTTGGCCGGCGATCAGGTGGACCTGTTCGTAAACGGACAGTGCATTGCCAAGGGCGATGTGGTGGTCGTTGACGATAATTTCGGAATTCGCATCACTGAGGTTTTGAAATCTCCCAATCCCAACGAGCTGATTAACGGATAGGCCGGACGACCGATAGCAAAAAACTGAAATTCCAAAAGACAGATCAGAGAAAAGGAAGGTTTAATCATGGCTAAGATTTTAGTGGTTGACGACGCAGCATTTATGCGAAAGGTTATTAAGGACACTCTTTCCAAGAGTGGGTATACCGAGCTGTTTGAGGCAGTGGACGGTGCGGACGCGGTGGAGAAATACGGAGAAATTCACCCTGATCTGGTCATCATGGACATCACGATGCCCAATATGGACGGACTGGAGGCCCTGAAAGCGATCCGCGGAAAGGACAGCAACGCAAATGTGGTCATGTGTTCCGCCATGGGGCAGGAGAGCATGGTCATTGACGCGGTGCGCTCCGGCGCAAAGGATTTCATCGTGAAGCCGTTTAAGGCTGACCGCGTGCTGAAGACGGTGAATTCCATCGTCGGGAATCCCTGATCAATGACCTGGGCGGAAATTGGCACCCTTTTCGGAATGCTGACGGCAGTCGTCGTCATTTTGCTTCTGGCATGGCTGTTTACCCGGTACCTGGCCGGACGGACACCGGGAGCAATGCGCTTTTCCCGAAACCGGGACGGAAGGCTCCGGCTGTTGGAGCAGATGCCTCTGGGCCGCGAGCAGTATCTGGCGGTGGTCCGTGCGGGGGAAACGTATCTTCTTCTGGGTGTCACCGGCAGTCAAATCACGCTTTTGCGGGAGCTGAGCGCCGAAGAGGCGTCGGCATGGACCGAGGAGGAAACCGGCGTTTCGCCGGGTGGCGGACCCGGAGTACCCATCCCCTTTCGGGACGCACTGCGGGAAGTCTGGAAACAGAAAAAGAAGTAGGAGGGAGTATCACGTGACAGACACGCTGGTCAATGTCAACGGCAATAACGTACAGGCCCTTCAAATCCTGTTTCTGACAACAGCCATCACCTTGCTTCCCTCGCTGCTGGTGATGATGACGTCCTTTACGCGGTACATTGTGACGTTTTCCTTTCTGCGCTCTGCAATGGGAACGCAGCAAACGCCCCCCAACGTGGTGCTGATCGGACTGGCGTTGTTTTTGACGCTGTTTACCATGAGCCCTGTGCTTTCCAGCATCAAGACCGACGCCTACGATCCGTATGTCGCGGAAAAAATCAGTCAGGAGGAATTCATCGACCGGGCGGAGGTCCCGCTGAAGGATTTTATGCTCCGAAATACCGAGACGTCTTCCCTGAACCTGTTCTGCGATCTGGACAAATCGGTGGAACGGCCTGCGGACGAGTCCGCGGCCAAGGCCCTGCCGATGCACGTCATCGTGCCCTCCTTCATGACCAGCGAACTGAAGAGGGCGTTTGAAATCGGCTTTTTGCTGTACATCCCCTTCATGCTGATCGACGTGGTGGTGGCCTCTACATTGATGTCCATGGGCATGATCATGCTGCCCCCGTCCATGATCTCCACTCCCTTCAAGCTGCTCTTGTTTATTGTACTCAACGGATGGGAACTGCTGTTCTCAACGCTGGTGCAGGGCTTCCATTAGAAAGGGGCGATGGGATGGACCTGAATGCGGGTGAAATTCTTCGACAGGGCATTTTTGTGGTGGTCAAGCTGGCCGGCCCAATTTTGCTTTTGAGCATGATCGTGGGCGTGTTGGTGGCCATTTTTCAGGCGGTCACACAGATCCACGACCAGACCCTGGGCTTTGTATTGAAGCTTCTGGTGACGGTTCTGGTGTTGTTTGTCGGCGGCGGCTGGATGATGAACACGCTGGTGGAGTACAGCAAGTACCTGTTCACCCTGATGCTATAAAGCGGGGTGGTTCCATGATTGACTGGGGCAGGCTCACCCTGCTGTTTTACATTCTGATGCGGATGAGCGGATTTGTGCTGTTCATTCCGCTGCTGGGGCGGCGAAACGTCCCCGGTATCTTTCGGGCGGGGCTGGTTTTGACCCTTACGTGGTTTGTGGCGTCCTTCACGAATGGGACCGCTCCCGTGCCGGTCAATCTGGTGGAGTTCAGCGTGAAATTGCTGTTGGAGTTGGGCGTCGGGTTCATGGTGGGAATGGCAGTCCAGTTTTTTATTTATCTCATTCCCCAGCAGGCCGGCGAGATCATCGACAATCAGATGGCCATGACCATGTCCCGGGAATACGACCCCGGCTCTCAAATCTCCATGTCCGTCTCCGGCACGCTGTTCACCATTTTGATGACGCTGCTGTTCTTTACGGCAAACGGCCAGAACACCCTGCTCCGCATTTTACTTTCCTCCGGGGAGATTGTCCCGTTTGGGGAGGCGGCGCTGGGAAAAGGCGCCATGCAGTCGGCGGTGGAGCTATTCATCGAGTGCTTTGTGCTGGCGGTGAAGCTGGCGGTGCCAATTCTGGCGGCGGAGCTGCTGGGGCAGATCGGAATGGGCGTTTTGATGAAGGTTATTCCACAGATCAATGTGTTTGCCATCAACATCGAGCTGAAAATGATCATCGGGCTGGGTTTGATGCTGCTGTTTATGTCGCCTATCAGCGAGTTTTTGCTTAAGGCTGAAAACGAGATGCTTCTTGCCGTACGGGATACGCTGACGACGTTGGCCCCGTAGCAGGGACGGCTGTTGACAAAAGGGGGGAGCATCTGTGCCGGAGGGCAATAAAACAGAAAAAGCAACCCCCAAAAAGCGGCGGGACCAACGGAAAAAGGGCAATGTCTTCCTCAGCAACGACGCAGTGGCTGTGGTGACGCTGTTGGCCGGTTACATGGCTCTGCGCATCACCATGAGCGGCGCGGTGGAGCATCTGAGCAACTTCTTTCGCCTGTGCATGCAGACGGCCCAGAGCCTTTCCGAAGTCTCCTTGGCGGGCCGTCTTCCAGAGCTTCTCAAGGAGGCGACATACACCCTTTTCATGGCGTTGGGGCCCACCATGCTTGTGATTGTGGCGGCAGCCCTGGGGGCAACGTTCCTTCAGACCCGCATGCTGGTATCCGGGGAATCCATCCAGCCTAAATTCAGCCGTATTAATCCCCTGGAGGGCTTTAAAAAACTGTTTTCCCTGCGCAGCGTGGTGGAGGCCGGCAAGGGCATTATCAAGATCACGATCCTTCTGATCATCATCTATCACTTTATCAGCGGGTGCATGACGGCTTTTGTCAACTATATGAACACGGACATCTCGGCGGTCTGCGGCGACATCCTCAGCCGTCTGAGCAGTATGATTCTCCAAATCATTATCGCGTTTATTGCCGTGGCCGGCGCCGATTTCTACTATCAGTGGTGGGATTACGAGCGTCAGATGCGCATGTCGAAGCAGGAGGTCAAGGAAGAGTACAAGCAAACCGAGGGCGATCCCCTGATCAAGAGCAAAATCCGAGAAGCTCAGCGCAAAATATCCCAGTCCCGGATGATGCAGCAGGTGCCTCAGGCGGACGTGGTTATCCGAAACCCCACCCATGTGGCGGTGGCTCTTAGATACAAACCGGAGCAGGACAGCGCCCCCGTGGTGATGGCAAAGGGACTGGACGAGCTGGCGCTGCGCATTGTGAAGGTAGCGGAGGAAAACCATATCCCAACGGTTGAAGACGTTCCTCTGGCCCGTTCCATCTATGCCTCCGCCGAGCTGAACCGGCAGATTCCGCCGGAGCTGTATGGCGCGGTGGCGGACGTTCTGGTATACATCTATCGCGTGAACAATCGGGACTTGAGCAAGGAATTGAGCAAAAAGGACCAAGGCGGCGGGAAACAGCCGCAGTCGGACAGGCCCGGAAGCAATTAAATTGAGATTCATACAGGAAAGGCGGCGCCGCGATGAGACGGATTTCCAACAACATCATATCGATCTTCGTGGTCGTGGTCGTCCTGTTTTTGATTTTGCCGCTGCCCACGCAGCTGATGGATATTTTAATTATCTTCAATATCTCGCTGTCTATCGTAATCCTATTGATTACCATGAATATTTCAGACGCGCTGGAATTCTCCATTTTCCCCTCGCTGCTACTGGTGACTACTCTGTTCCGATTGGCACTGAACGTGTCCTCCACCCGGCTGATTCTCTCCAACGGCGGCTATGCGGGTACGGTCATTAAGGCCTTCGGCCAATTGATTACCCGCGGAAACATCGTCATCGGCATCATCATCTTCCTGATCATTGTGCTGATGCAGTTCATCGTCATCACCAAGGGTGCCGAGCGCGTTGCCGAGGTAGCCGCGCGGTTCACTTTGGACGCCATGCCCGGCAAACAGATGGCCATTGACGCGGATCTCTCATCCGGTCTCATCAACGAGCAGGAGGCGAGAGCCCGCCGGGAAAAGGTCCAGCGTCAGGCGGATTTTTACGGCGCTATGGACGGCGCCACAAAGATTGTCAAAGGCGACGCGGTGATGAGCCTCATCATCACCATAATTAACTTTGTGGCAGGCCTGATTATCGGCATGGTGCAGGGGGGCGGAGATTTCAGCAGCGTTGTACAGGTCTATTCCATCGCCACCGTCGGTGATGGCCTGGTGTCTCAGCTTCCCGCCCTCATGATCTCCACTGCCACCGGCATGATCGTCACCCGCAGCGTGTCCGAGGGAAGCCTCAACAGCGACGTGCTTCGGCAGTTCAAAGCCCAGCCCCGGGCCATCATGGTGGCGGGCATCGTGCTGCTGTTTTTGGCCGTCATGCCCCAGACGCCTCATCTGGCGCTGCTTTTGGTGGGCGTGACGCTTCTGCTTCTGGGACGCCGCGGACTTCAGAGGATGGAAAAGGAGAAGGAGGAGCAGGCCATTCAGGAGGCAAAGGCCAGGGAGCCCGCGGAATCCGCCAAGTCCCCAAGCGAGAACGAGTATTACAAGGACATCAACAATATCTATTCCCTGCTGGATGTGGAGCCCATTGAAATGGAGTTTGGATACAGCCTGATTCCTCTGGTAGACGAGGCACGGGGTGGACGGCTCATCAGCCGCATTGTCATTTTCCGCCGCCAGTATGCGCAGGACATGGGCTTTGTGGTTCCGTCGGTACGGCTGCATGACTCCGCCACCTTGGGGACGAACCAGTACGTGATCAAGATCAAGGGCGAGGAGATCGCCAGAGGCGAAATCCTTGTGGACTATTATCTGGCGCTGGAGCCGACGGCTCCCAGCGGCGAAATCGACGGCATCGAGACCATTGAGCCGGCGTACGGCATCCCCTCGCGGTGGATTCTGCCGGAAAGTCGGGAGATGGCGGAAATTTACGGATATACCGTCATTGACCCCCTCTCTGTTATGCTGACACACCTCTCCGAGACCATTAAGAAGCACGTATATGAGCTTTTGGACCGAGAGGAGACCATTCGGCTGGTGGAGAACCTAAAAAAGGCGGCGCCCCAGTTGGTGGAAGAGACAATTCCCAATTCCATCTCCTACGGTATGCTGGAAAAGATTCTGCGGAATCTCCTGAAGGAGGGCGTTCCCATCAAGAATCTGGGCACCATCGTGGAGACCACGGCGGACGCCATGAACAACACCCGGGACACGGACCTTATCACCGAGGCGGTCCGCGGCTCCCTGACCCGGACCATCACCCGCCGCTTCTGCGAGCATGGACAGCTTCGGGTGGTAACGCTGGACGCAGAGGTGGAAAAGCAGATCGTAGGGTCTCTCACCAAGAATGAGCAGGGCGTCTATCTCGCCATGGGCGCGGATATGATGCAGCTGATCGTCTCTCAGCTGGGGGAGTGCGTCAAGAAGTTCGCCGAGCTGAGCCAGACGCCCATTATCCTCACAAGCCCCGTCATCCGCGTGTATTTGAGCCGGATGCTGTCCCAGTTTTACCCGAATTTGTATGTGCTGTCCTTCAATGAAATTACTACGGATATTCAGATTCAGGCGCTTGGCAATATCACGATGCAGCATAAGAAGGAGACGGTGGAAAAGGCCTGAACAAGGTCTCTCAATTGCGGAGTGTCTGTGCGTCCAGAAAGCTTGCCGAAAGGATAGGTCGGGAAAATGAGCGATACGGCTTTGGCTAAAAATTTAACAGCAGAAGCCGCCGCGCCCGTCGTCTTGAAAGAGCGGGAGATCAAGGCGCTGCCTACCGACGAGCTGCTGAGTCTCTACAAGTGCACAGGAATTCAGGAGTATAAGTGGCCACTGGTTTTGCGGTATGAGGGGCTCATCAAAAGCATTGCGCTGCAGATTTGCGGAGTGTACAGCGGCTTTGCGCAGGTGGACGACATCGTAAACGAGGGGATCATCACCCTGATGAATTCCGTGGACAAATTTGACCCTGAAAAGGGGACGAAGTTCGAGACCTATGTGTCCAAGCGCATCCGGGGTATGATCATTGACTTGGCCCGGCAGCAGGACTGGCTGCCCCGGAGCGTGCGCAAGCGCGCTCGGGAGATTGATCAGGCGGTGAACGACCTCAGCAATCGCCTGAACCGGTTCCCCACCGACCGGGAGATTGCCGAATACATGGGACTGAGTATGGACAAGTACCACGAGGATGCGGCGGCAACGGCTCTTTGCAACATCGTCTCGCTGGAGGCCATCTTTGAGCGCCGGGGAGAGGGCGACACAGGAATTTCCCTCGCGGCGGAAGAAGCGGATTTGCCTGAGGCAAGTGTCCAGCAAAAGGAGATGCGGGAGCAGCTGGGCGCCGGTATCCGGACGCTGCGCGAAAATGAGCAGTTGGTGCTGTCCCTCTATTACGAGCGTGGGCTGAACATGCGGAATATCGCGCAGGTTATGAAGATCAGCGAACCGCGCGTGTCGCAGATCCACAGCAGGGCAATTCAAAAATTGCGCATTTATCTGGACCCCTACATGGGTGGAAAGCCGGAGCGCAACAAGAAACGGGAGTGATGGAATGTTCAAGGGGTTCTATAATCTGACCTCCGCGATGCTGTCCCAGGGCAAGCGGCTGGATGTGATTTCCAACAATATGGCGAACGTGGCTACCGCGGGCTACAAGTCGGATACTTACGTCGACAGCACCTTTCGGGAATACATGGTCAGCCGCGTGGGGAACAAGGACAAGAGCAATCCTGCCGAAATCGGCCCCGCCAGCTACATTCTGGCCCCCAGTCGGCTCTATACGGACTATACGCAGGGGGTACTGGAGGAGACGGGGATGCCGCTGGACTTCGCCATTCAGGGCAACGGTTTTTTTGCCGTCCAAACCGGAGACGGAGTGGCCTATACCAGAGCGGGCAGCTTCGCCCTGGACGACGAAGGGTATCTGTGCCTGCCGGACGGCAGCCGGGTCCTGGACGCCAACGGGAAGGAGCTTCCCCTGAACACCGACAAGATCAAAGCGGATGCTTCCGGCGCGATCTACATGGAGAACGGTCAGTTTCTGGGTCAGCTCGGCGTCTATTCCTTTAACGACAACACCCAGCTTCAGCGCGACGCCCAGGGCTACTTTACCGGAGGCGGAGCGCAGGCGGCCACGGGCGTGGCGGTCCGCTGGAAGGCGCAGGAGCAGCCCAACATTGATCTCATCCAGCAGATGACCGGCATGATAACCGCTCAGCGGGCGTTTCAGAGCGCCGCGGAAGTGAGTAAAATGTACGACCAGCTGATGACCAAGGCGGCCACTAACCTGGGTAACGTTTAAGAGAGGCGGTGAGCGGATTTGAACAGTTCCTTCTTTACCGCCGCGGTGGGCGCGGCGCAGCAGCAGCTCCGTCTGAACGTGCAGGCGAACAACATTGCCAACGTAAATACTTACGGCTTTAAGGCTCAAAAGCCCACCTTTGCATCGCTGATGTACGGCAACGTGAACGGCGTCAACAATCAGAAGCTTCCCCGTGGCTCCGGCGCGAAGATGGCCATGGACGGAACGGATTTCAGCGGCGGTGCCATTGCCAATACCGGCCGCACCCAGGACTACGCCATCAATGGCGAAGGATTTTTCGGACTCTATGACCCTACCAGCGGCGAGGTGTCTTACACCCGGGACGGGTCCTTCACTCTTTCGGAGTTTCACCGCCAGAAGCGCACGGAAGACGGCAGCGAAGCGGAGTTGGACGAAAACGGTCAGCCGGTGATGGAAACGGTATATATGCTCTCCGACGGATTGGGGCGGTTTGTCCTGAACAACCGGGGTGCGGTGACGGAGGTCACGGACCCGGAGGCGAAGCAGCCGGTAGGGGTGTTTGACTTTACCAATACCGACGGAATGACCCGCACAAGCGAGAATCGCTATATTCCCACGGGCAAAAACGGACAGGTCCGCTTCGGCACCGGAACGGTTCAGCAGGGTGCGCTTGAGGTTTCCAATACGGATTTGGCGGAACAAATTACAAAAGTGATTGAAGCGCAGCGCTCTTTCAGTTATAATTTGAGAATGGTAACCACGTCGGACGAGCTTGAGAGCACAGTCAATAATCTAAGATCCTAAATTGCGCGCTTGGTAAGGAAAGGGAAATCGTATGGATATTAAAAATTACGAAGACCTGAGCGGGTTGGAGATCGACACACTCAAGGAAATCGGCAGCATAGGCACAGGGAACGCCGCCACGGCGCTGTCCCAGCTGATTGGCAAGGAAGTGCGGATCACGCTGCCGGAAGTGCGCATCATGGGGTATAATGAGGCCATTGAGTGGATCGGCGGCCCCGAGGCCATCACGGCGGGCGTCTTGAGCCAGCTGGGCGGCGAAATCAACGGGATCATGCTCTCCGTGCAGCAGATGGACTTTATCAATCTGGTGCTCTCCAACGTGCTGGGCCGGCCGGTGACAGATTTTATACAGCTGCAGGAGATGCAGATTTCCACCCTGGTGGAGGTGGGCAACATCATGATCTCCACGTTTATAAACGCACTCAGCGGCCTGGCCGATATTTCCATCAAGCTGACGGTGCCGGCCTTTGCGGTGGACATGCAGGGTGCGATCTTAACGGTTCCCATGGCGGCTTACGGCGGCCAGTCGGACTATATCATGACCATTGGCGGCAACTTCATATGCGACAACAGGCAGGTTCCCTGTCGGTTGCTGCTGTCGCCGGATATTCGGTCTCTCAATTTCCTTCTGCGAAAGTTGGGCGTAATGGATGAATGACAAGCTGATTGTCGGAATCGCAGATATGAAAATGGCCGGAGACGGCGAGAAGCTGATTACCTATGCGTTGGGTTCCTGCATTGGGATATGTCTCTATGAGCCGCAGCGCAAGCTGGCTGCACTGATTCATATCATGCTGCCGCTGAACATGGAAACAGGGCGGAAGAATGCCTATAAATACGCTGACACCGGTATTCGCACCACTTTGCGGGAGATGGAGATGAAGGGTGCCTGCCGCGCCGCCATCACTGCAAAGATCGCCGGCGGGGCCCGCATGTTCGAGGTTTCCGGAGGCAGTCTTGGCAATATCGGCCAGCGTAACAGTGAAAGCGTGCATCAGATTCTGCGGATGGAAAAGATCCGGCTGCTCTGGGAGGATGTGGGAGGAACCATTGCCCGCACGATGGAGTTTGACAGTGCCACGGGAAATGGCACCATCCGTTCCTATGGACATCCGGAGGTTAAATTCTGATTTGGTAGTTTATAGAGGGGCGGCCCTCTAAATTAAATAAACAGTGTGTGCTGCGCCGGAAACCGACACGCTCGCGGGACGGGAAAACTTCCGGCCTGTGGGGCGAGCACCGCGAAAGGAATGAGTGTTACGGGACAGAATAACAGTAATATCCTGTTGGAGTCGGGAACCAATGAGATCGAGATCATGGAGTTTATGATCAATGAGAACCTGTTTGGCATCAATGTGGCCAAGGTCCGGGAGATCATGCTGTCCGCACCGGTGAAAACCATGCCGCACGTCCATCCGGCGGTGGAGGGCATCTTCAAGCCCAGAGACCGGGTGCTCACGGTGATCAACCTGCCGAAATATCTGACCGGTGTGGATGTGGAGCAGCAGTCCAAGGATCTGTTTATCGTTACAAATTTCAACAAGATGTACATCGCCTTCCGGGTCCACAGCGTGGTGGGCATCTGCCGTATCTCATGGAGAGACATTCAAAAGCCAGACAATGCAATTTCCGGAGGAGCCGATGGTGTGGCCACCGGTATCGCCCAGTGTGGAGACGATCTGGTGACGATTCTGGACTTTGAGAAGATCGTGGCGGAAATCGCACCGGAAAGCTCCATTCAGATCAGCGAGATTGACCAGCTAGGTCCCCGAAAGCGCAGCGGTCAGCCTGTTTATATTGCGGAGGACTCCCTTCTTCTGAGCCAGATGATTCGGGATTCTTTGGGCAAGGCGGGTTACACGAACCTGCACATGTATCCCAATGGCCAGGAGCTGTGGGACAAGCTGACGCAGATGAAGGCTCAGGGGGCTGCGCCGGGGGAAGTGGCGCTGGTCATCACCGACATCGAAATGCCCCAAATGGACGGGCATCGCCTGACAAAACTTATCAAGGACGATCTGGTTCTCCGCAAAATTCCGGTGATTCTGTTTTCCTCTCTGATCTCCGAGGAAATGAGGATCAAGGGTAAGCAGGTTGGCGCCGACGAACAACTCTCCAAGCCGGAGATCGCACATCTGGTATCAGTCATGGATCAGCTCTTAAAAGATACGTCCCAAAAAGCATGAAAGCGAATGAATGTGCATGAAAAAGGATCGAAACAAAAATAAATACATTGTCCGCCAGCCGATCCGAAATGCGCAGAAACAGACAATCGGATATGAGATCTTATATTACGGAGAGAATCAGGCTTTCGGAGGACTGCTGAACGACAGGGAGTTTGCCGCCGCAGATACCGTATACAATTTTCTGATCCAGAATACAGACAAGATTTTAAAGGGCTCCTTTTGCTTTATGACCTTCACGGCGACGCTGCTTTTGAAAAAGACGCCGGATCTGTTTGATCGGTCGGAGCTGGTCATTCAGATCGACGACAGCGTCATGATTCACCCCGCGGCTTTGGCCGCGGTGCAGGAATACGCATCCAAAGGATACCGCATCGCGGTAAACGAATTTCAGTTTCTGCCCCGGTATCTGGGTCTTCTGGATAGCATTGACTATCTGAAGCTGAACTTTGCCGCGATGAGCGAGAAAAAGCTCAGAAATGTGATCGAGATCGCCCACAGCCTGAAAAAGCTGTGCATCGCCGTCAACATCGACACAGAGGAGCTTTATGCCAAAGCGGAAGAGCTGGGCGTGGACGCTATGGAGGGCACCTACGTTGCCGAGAAGCTGGCAACCAAAACCCACAGCAGCGGCTATATGCAGAGCAATTTCTTCCGCCTGATTATCGCCATGAGCCGAGAGGAGCCGGAGATCAGTGAGGTGGAGGAGATGATCTCCGTGGACGCCACGCTCAGCTATGCGCTGCTGCGCCTGGCAAATTCCTGCTACTTTGCCCGCCGCCACCGGGCCACCACTGTGCGTCAGGCTATTATGACCGTGGGACTGAACCAGCTGCGCCAGTGGGTGTATCTCCTCAGTGCCAACAATGCAGAAAATGAGATGGACAAGGACTCTGAGGAGTTCCTGAAGCTGTCCCTCCTGCGGGGTACCTTCTGCAGCAAGCTGATGAAGTATGCCACCGGCATGCCGATCTCCAGTTCCGACGCGTACCTTATGGGCATGTTCTCCACCCTGAATTATCTGATCGATGCGCCGCTGGAGGAAATTCTTGCGCAGATCCCGGTTCCGGAGGAGGTCAAGGCCGCATTGCTGCGCCGCGAAGGCAAGGCAGGCCAACTGTTTGAATTGGCCCTGTGCTACGAGCAGGCAAACTGGAACGGTGTTGCCGCTGCCACAGAGGCACTGGGAATTCCGGCGAATTTGTTGACCGGCACCTATTTCGCCTGTGTGGACGATGTAAACGGCATCTGGGCACAGGTGACCAACCCGCGGCCGGACAACACATGAACGGCTCAATTTGAGCATCTAAAAAAAGCCCCGGCGCAAAATGAACAGTTCCAGTAAAAACAGACAGTGACAAAACGCCCCCTGATGTAGTTGTTTTCCTACATCAGGGGGTGTTGCCATATGGTGAGGAACTATCAGCACACACAAATGTTGCTGGAGCAGACCAGAAGATGCCGGGCTTTTTTTAGATGCTCTCACACTGCGGCGGCTCCATAACCGGACTGGGGCTCAGCACCTCAAATTCGTCCATG
>Ga0183100_1000458_pt1 | contig 33131 bp, 29 predicted proteins | sample Biomet2_FD_127789 | JGI IMG/M metagenome (GOLD analysis project Ga0183100, IMG submission 127789) | Microbial communities from bioreactor (seeded with anoxic lake sediment) at LBNL, California, USA - Biofuel metagenome 2 | ecosystem: Engineered > Bioreactor > Anaerobic > Unclassified ... | reverse complement strand
TTCCTCATCTTCTTCAAAAGACCGAATCGCCCTTGCTGTCGGCCGCTCCAGGAATAAAATAACTTTCTACTCTCTTTCCGAAACCGCTTTAATCCTGTGTTTTTTTCCTTTGACAACATACCTTAAGGTATGGATAATAGTCACCGGCACTACTTTGAAAGAGCGGACCCCGGTAAAGTTCAGTCGTTCAAAAGAGAGTCACATAGTTGACTAGGAAGAAGGAAATAAGATTATGCAGCGTCAAACCACAATGGCAAAACCCGCAGAAGTGAAGCGCGCATGGTATCTCGTCGACGCCACGGATATTCCGCTTGGCCGTCTCGCGAGCCAGGTCGCACAGATCCTGATGGGCAAGAATAAAGCCATCTACACGCCGAACCAGGATACCGGCGATTTCGTTGTCATCATCAATGCCGCTAAGGTCAAAATGACCGGCAAAGAAGATGGCGAGCACAAGAAGAACTATTACAACGTTTCCGAATACAACGGCGGCCTTCGTACCCGTAGCTCGGGCACCATGCTCCGTGAATTCCCGGAAGAGTTGGTCACCCGTTGCGTTTGGGGAATGTTGCCGAAAGGCCCCCTTGGCCGCGTGATGGTTAAGAAGCTTTTCGTCTACAAGGACGAGAAACACGAGCAAGCGGCCCAGAAGCCCGTCAAGCTTGAGCTCAAGAAGTAAGGAGAAGCACCATGGCTAACGAAAAAAAGTTCTATGGCACCGGACGCCGCAAGGCCTCCATTGCCCGTGTCTACATTCAGAGTGGCAAAGGCCAGATCGTCATCAACGGCGTGACCGTTGAGAAGTATATGCCCTATGACACCCTCGTTCAGAACCTGAAGCAGCCCCTTATCCTTGTTGGTGGCGACGCCCGTTATGACGTCATCGCTGACGTTCAAGGCGGCGGATTCACTGGACAAGCCGAGGCCATCCGTCTTGGCATCGCCCGTGCCCTTCTGCTCGCCGGTGAGGATCGCAAGACCCTCAAGGTCGCCGGAATGCTTACCCGCAATCCGCGCGTCAAGGAACGTAAGAAGTACGGCTTAAAGGCCGCTCGTCGCGCTCCGCAATACAGCAAGCGTTAATAGTTTGTTCATCGAAGCCCAGTCCAAGTGGCTGGGCTTTTTGTTTTCTGATTCGTTTCCTTTGAATACTCTTCACAGTGCTTTTGATGGTTCTTTTTCTTGAGTTTGTTCACAAGTTTGGGAAGATAATAGGATCGTCTCTCGAAGGAGGACTTTATGAAAGACACTGAAGTTCAACAGTATATAAGATTAGAAGAGAAGCGCCAAAACGAGGGCATTGAGCTAATTTGCTCCGAGAACTACCCTTCTCAATCTGTTTATGAGGCGGCCGGCTCCATCCTCATGGCGAAGTATGCCGAAGGCTATCCTGGGCACCGTTACTATGGCGGCTGCGTGAATGTCGATGCGGTGGAAAGCCTTGCCATCAAACGGGTTTGCGAGCTTTTCCATTGTGCCTTCGCCAATGTCCAACCCCATTCGGGCTCTCAGGCCAATTTCGCCGCTTATCACGCCCTTATCAACCCCGGTGATACGGTTTTGTCTTTGGAGTTAAATGACGGAGGCCACCTTACTCATGGCTCTCCCGTTTCGTTTAGTTCTCAGATGTACAAATTCATTCACTATCCGCTGGGGACTGATGGCCACTTGGACTACGACGTCATTGCAAAATGCCTTGATGAAGGAAATCCGAATCTCTTTTTGGCCGGCTACTCGGCCTATCCGTATGCCATCGACTTCAAGCGGATGCGCGAACTTATCGATCTTCACAACCTAAAGTCCTCGGTTCATTGCTATTTCATGGTCGACATGGCCCACATCGCCGGCATTATTGCCGCTGGTTTCTGCCAGAACCCTTGCGACTATGCCGACGTGGTCACCTCGACAACCCATAAAACATTACGGGGTCCACGCGGCGGCTTAATTCTCACCAATGATCCGATTATGGCGAAAAACATCGATAAAGCGATTTTCCCTTATTCGCAAGGTGGACCCCTTGAGAACATCGTTGGAGCGAAAGCGGTCGCCTTTCTTGAAGACCTGTCACCTTCATTCAAGAAATATATCGGGGGTGTTCTCGAAAACACCAAAGCCTGTAACGACGAGTTTGCCAAGAAAGGGGCGGTGGTCTCCGGAACCGAAAATCACTTGTTCCTTCTCAATGTTCTTAAGACTTACGGGATTACCGGAAAAGAGGCTCAAGTAAAACTCGAAAGCGTGGGTATCACAACCAACAAGAACATGCTGCACGGAGACACCTTAAAGCCCTCCGAAACTTCTGGTATTCGCATAGGCTTTGCGGCTGCCACGACTAGGGGCTGTTCGAAGAAGCAAGCCATCTTGATCGCCGATTTAATCGATGAGGTTCTGCGGGATAAAAACCCCGACCTCGCCTCATATCATGCAAAGGTTTTGGCGATTTCCAAAACTTGGGCAGACGTTACCAAACTTTCTTTCTAATATACTTGATTTTTCCTAAGGGAAAACCCTCTTCCCGCTTGGCTTCGCCGGCTTTCTTCTCGAACGTTGTTTCCTTTTCATTCTTTCCCGTGTCCTCGTTCTTGCAACTCTCTCCTTGCCACTACCCTTGCCCCGTTGTATATTATTAAGGCGCTTTCGGGCGCGAGTGGGCCTTTAGCTCAGCTGGTTAGAGCGTGCGCTTGATAAGCGCAAGGTCGATGGTCCAAGCCCATTAAGGCCCACCAAAAAGAAAGATAAGCCCTGATGCAAAATCGGGGCTTGTTTCTTCTAAAACGGGCTCGTCTGCGTTAACATATGCCTTGTCGGGTGCTTAGCTCAGTGGGAGAGCGTTTCCTTCACACGGAAGAGGTCATGGGTTCGATACCCTTAGCACCCACCAAACGTCAAAATGCTCCGAGATTCTTCGGAGCTTTTTATTTCCCTTCGTGTCTTTGTTTCCTAAAGGGGGCGGCGATGGTATCATTTTAATCGGCCTTTTAGGCCATTGCCGCCTTAGCTCAGCTGGCAGAGCAACTGATTTGTAATCAGTAGGTCTTCGGTCCGAATCCGGAAGGCGGCACCAAAACAAGAATTGACCGACGCTCTGGTGGCGTCGGTTTTTTATTGGTCTTGTCAAAGTGATGATTGTATTCATCCTCAATACGACCCAAAAGAAAAGTGGCATTTCTCCTTTGTCTCCCATTGATTCTTCTCCAGAAAAGTATTTCACAATGAAGATGGGTTTGCGGTTTCACAATTATTCTTTTTATAACGTTTTTTTAAAATGATTTTTTTCATTTCGGGGCAAACAAATCCCATCTTCGCAAACCTCGATTCGCTTGAAAGTTAATCCTACTGTCACTATCCGGACGAATCTATTTCCAAAAAAAGTTTCGTTGCACCGAAAAACGATAGCGAAAGCGTCAATCATTATTGAAATCTTCTATTCGTCTCAGGGAAAAGTCATTGATAATTTTAAGAAAAATGTTATTTTAAGTTTAAATTCGATTTAATTTTTCCCAGGGGGTTGCTTTTGTGAAATTTTTATCCTTTGTTTTGTATTTGCTTTTGGGCCTATTCGGTGGGGTCATTTTAATTATTTATGGTATGAAATCTCCGACGGCATTTTACATCGCGATTTGGTTTCTTTCGCTTTTGTCTGGCCTTTTTGTGTCATTGGCCGCCTGGCCTTCTATGACGAAAAAATCCGGTGTTTGGAAATTCTTTATGTATTTCATTGCCCTTGCGATAATGGGAACCGCTGGATGGATACTGTTTGGTTCTCATTTTTTAGGTATGTCGTCTCCCAAAATAAGCAATTCTTCTTTTGTGGTTACGCTAATGGTGGTAGGCCCCGTTTATTCTTGGTTTGGCATTCTTTTGTCCAATTCATTTTCTCAAAAGGAAACCCCAAAACTCATTTTTGTTTTGCTGAATTCCTTTGGTTGGATTGTTTGGCCCTTAGTCGTTATAATCCACGAAATCACAATGCTCTTTCGGAAACATAATTTGTGGATTCTTGCGGTAACGTTTTTTGTCTCCTTGATATGCGTTTTCCTCATCATCCATTTTGTTCCCATAAACCTCTTTCACTTTTTGTTTATTGATTTCAATTTTTTTCCAAGTTTTCAGATCATAGGCATAATTCTAACGTCAGTCATCCTTTTTATTCTCCTTCTCGTTGAGACGTCTCTTTTTGTTAGTTTTGGCCGCAAATGCTATCCTTCAATTTCCAGGGGACGCTATTTTTTGACGGTGTTTTGGCCTTTGTATTACTCCGCACTCTTTTTTATCCTTATTTCTTTTGTTCTTTCTTCTCCTTTGTATATCAACCTTCAATATCAGTCGATTGAGTCAATCATCGATGGAGTTGTTATCTGGGGAAGCGGCCTGGGCCCTCTCGATATCACCGGTTTCTTGAGCAACATTCTCTTCTCACTAATATTTCTTTTTGGGCCACATTTGTTCGTCGTACTCCTTTGTGGGCAATCCTGTCCCAAATGCAAGGCTTTTCTTGATACGAACTGCGTTGGCTCCGAAACGCATCCTCTTCGCCTCTTCACAAAAAAGGTCCCGGTTGAAATCACGATTGGAACGTCAACGACCACCACGACAGAATATGAATGGAACGGCTACGACAGTTCTACGAAAAGAGAAGTGGGAACGCCAACCACGGAAACGACCCCCATTACGGATGTCATCATGGTAGATCAGCAATTCATCGAAGAGAAACACACGGTGCATTGGCGGTGCGGCCAATGTGGGGAGAGATTTGAGACCAGCAGCACCTCCACGCATCGCACCAATGATTGATATCCGCACAAAGAAAATCAATGAATATCACCCTGAATCCCAGTTCCGTTGCTTAAAAACAATTTTCGAAAGTGAGAAGCCCTCTTCGGAGAATCAGGATTAAGCAACTCACTTAATTATCCGATCCTTCAAATCAAGTAAATGAGTATTTCTCTCCGTCACTTCTTATGTCTTGTTTGGAAATAAATTGCGTCCGTAATATTGTTAAGTGTTATTATATAATAAAGTTTTGAAATCTAGGCTTTTGCTTAATAGTCTTGGCACCCGAATCGGTTTTGTTGTTATTTGCGTCATTCAAAGGATGATATCGGGCAAACAATCTCGATAGTTTGCTAAGGGGGGAAGAATTAATGTTGGAAGAGTCGAAAGACAAAGAAGCCGGAGCAACCGGGTCTGGCAACGGAGCCTCCCCCTTGCCATCTTTGGCACCGGTCGAGCCCGCCTTTCCGACCAAGCAAGAAACTCCGAACCCTCTCTTGAAACAAATTGAAGCCGAATTCGAGATAATGAACAAAAAAATTGATTTATTTGGCGATCGCGATAAGAAATTTAACGACATTATCGAAGAGTATAAAAAGCGAGACGTTGCTTTGGTAAGCAAAATCGAGGCTTACGAAAATGACGCCAAACTTGATGCTAACAGCAGTCTCATTAAGGAACTCATTCGCTTGCGAGACTTGATTGAAAGCAAGAAAGACATACTGCCCGATTCAGGCCACGAGGAAGCTAAGGCTCTTTGCGACCTTTTCCTTATGCATTTGGATGTCTCGCTTAATCGTTGCGGGGTGACGGCCTTCCGACTAGGCAGCAACAAATTTGATTCTGCTCTTCAGCAAGGCGTTCCTGTTTCTACCAACGACAAGAGCAAGGACGGACTAGTTGCCAGATCGCTCAAAGTTGGATATTACGCCAGTTTTCGCTTAAATGGGAAAGAAAAACGACGCTATCTCGTGTATGAGACCGTCGCTGTCTTTAAATACCAAAAAGGAGAACAAAAATGAAATACGGCATTGATTTAGGGACAACTTATAGTTGCATTTCTTACGTTGATTTCAATGGGGAAGTCAAGGTCGTTCCTAACGCCGAAGGCCAAACGACGACCCCATCGGTCGTGGAATATGTTGATGGCCGTTTCAAAGTCGGAATCGAGGCGAAAAACGAAGCCATTCTCAACCCCAAAGGCACCGTCGAGATGATAAAACGGAAAATGGGCGTTCCCGGCTACACCATCGCGTTGAATGGGAAAAAATTCACTCCAGAGGAGATTTCTGCCCGAATTCTTAAAAAGTTGGTCGATGATGCTAACGACCGTCTGTCTTGCGACTGCCACGACGCCGTTGTCACAGTACCGGCTTATTTCGGAGAGGCAGAAAGAGCCGCCACAGCCGAGGCGGCCAAACTTGCCAAGATCAACCTCATCAAAATCATCGATGAGCCAACTGCAAGTGCCATTTCCTATCAATATCGAAACCCCGATAAAAAAGATCAATTCGTTTTGGTTTATGATCTCGGGGGCGGAACGTTCGATATTTCATTGGTTCACCTTTTTTCAAATGGCGGCATTAAGGTGGTACGTCACGACGGCAAGAAGACTTTGGGAGGTAAAGACTGGGATGCCATTATCCTGCAATACTGTCTCGATGCTTATTGCGCAAAAACCGGAGCCAATCAAGCCGAGTTGTTTAATGATGCGATCTTCGTCCAAAAGCTCACCACGGAGGTGGAAGAAGCAAAAAAACGCTTAACGGATTTCGAAGAGACGAACGTCGTTGTCAAAGATGAGATTATCCCACTTACTAGGGAAAAATTTGATTCTTTGACCGCCTTTAAGGTTCAAGACAGCATAGGGATCATCGACAGGATGCTCTCTGAGATGAAAGAAAGTGGGAAGGATATCCCAAACATTTCGCAAATTCTGATGGTCGGCGGTTCCACCTTTATGCCACAAGTCGGAATCGCTTTGCGGGAACGTTTTCCCAACTGCCGCATCAACCAATACAAGCCTAATGAGGCTGTGAGTCGCGGAGCGGCCATCTACGCAGCGGATCTTGTTCCGGTCATCATCAACGCCTTCAAGAGTTACGGCATCCTTTTGACGACCGAAAAACTTCGGGAAAAATATAAGGATGATCAGACAGATTACAGTGACGGGCTGAAAGACCCCAGCCTGAACGTTTTTAACGTTATCCGAATTCATGAAGAATTGCCACAAGAGAAAGACCACGAATCTTTGACTACTGTCGATAACCAAAAGCAGTGCCTCCTTCAAATCGTCGAAAACACCTATGATGGTGATTGTCTTACCCCTGATATGTATCGAAAATACAACGCCAAGATAATCGGGACATCTACGCTGATGCTATCCGGGAAGGCTCCGAAAGAAACTGTGTTAATTACTCATTTCAGTTTGATGGATGCTACAGGTTTGGAAATCACCGGAACCGATACGGAAAGCAATCATTCGGTGCACATGAACATTCAATTCGGCGCTCAAAAGTAAGCCATGAACGTTTTTAAAGATTTATCAATAAAATGTTTCCCTGAGTCCAGCTATTCGGACAAGGATTTGATCAATTCCGAAATTGACCGCTTTTTGATGAGTCTTGATTCGCTTGCGCCGGCGCAGGAAAACCAGGTTGTCAACAAATTCCATGTCTCGGAAATCGATGATGTGAAGGAACTGCTTGAACAAGAAAAAAAGTCGATTGATAAACCCGGTTATCTAGATGAAGAGGCCAAGTCGGCTTTCGATTCCTTGTATGGGAAAATGATTGCTCAAGTAGGCTTTTTGATGAATTCGAATGGCATTACAAAAGAAGAGTTCACTAAGATATGCGCGAAGTTCACATTGAATGAAGAGGAGGCCCAAGCCGCACTGGCCTACAACAAAACGCCATTGCGACTGACGGCGAAAAAAGAGACGGAAGCGAGGTCACCGAAAACCTTGCAGCCGGTGATTCCCCTCAATGATTACCAGCTTATCAAAGGAGCTCTCAACGAACTCGGTTTCAAATCTCCTATCACCATGAACAACCTTGGCAAGTATTTGGACACTTCAAATCAGGATCTTGTTGCCTGGCGGCATCGAATAAACGAAATTCGCAAGAAAACAAACGCCTCCTTTTCCCCGGTTTCCCAAAATGAAATGCTTGATCGTTTGATCGGGTATTTTGAGTCCGATTCTTCTTACCAAAAACTATCCTTTTCTTGTTTTCTTTACGACTTGGATGACGAGAAAAAACAGATTCTATCTATCGTTCAGGAAGGCAAATTGCCAATCAAAAGCGCCGAGGCCGAATTCCTCGTTCTCGTAAAAATTGGCTATTCCGCCCGCGTCATCAAAAGCGTCTTCGATTATTGGAGCATCGAAAACGGTTTTGATTACTCGCTTCCGACCAAATTTGTGGACTATGATGACTCAAAAGTGACATGTCAATTCTGCGGGGTTCAATTTCCGTCTTGTTTTGATTCCTGCCCGAATTGTTCCCTTTCGATTGAGAGTGTGGCTGCCTTCATGAATTTGATTGATAAAGGCAATGCCGCTGTGATTCGTAGGGACTATGGCGAGGCCAGAAAAAACTTGGGTATCGCCGAAAGGGAGATTAAGCAGCGGTGGAAACTCGCCTCAAAAGAAACAAAGAATCGCCTCTCCGATTTGAAAAACGGGGTTCATTCGCTTAGCAAGCGTCGTCTCAAAGCCAAAATTCTTTCGTTTTCGATTCTTGGCGTTTTCATGATTGGTGTCGTTTTGATGTTTGTCTTTTCGTATTGGCCATATCACCAAGTGGCCCGAGTCGAAGATATTCACGTCAAAACCTCATCGGATTTCGCCTCGCTAAATTCGGAAAAAATATTGAACGATAACATCTATCTCGACAACGATATCTCCTTTTTTGGCGACTATCTCCAAATGATTGGATCGGCCAGCAAGCCATTTAAGGGTCATTTCTACGGGGAAGGCCACATCTTAAGCGATTTCAAGATTTCCGATTCGAGTGGTTCTTCGGCTCTTTTCTTTACCAATGAAGGGACCATTGAACGGCTCGGAATCAAGGATGCCACGATTGAAGGCGGGTCAATCGCCTCAGCCTTTGCGTTGGTCAACAAAGGAACGATAAAGAATTGTTTCGCTTCTTCGAGCCTATTCTCTGTTAATGAAGAACTATCTTATGTTTCCGGGTTTGCCTATAAGAACGAAGGAACGCTTACGAATTGCTATTGCGTTTCTGATTCCGCCATAGGCTCTTTTTATCTTTCTGGCTTTGTTGCGGTAAACGAGGGAACCATCTCAAATTCCTTCGCTTGCTTTTCCTTTGATTCGTCACAAAATCCGTTTGGCTCTTTCTACTATTTCAACGGAGGGGCTATCGAGAACGTTTATTCTAATATACCCGCCATCTATACCTCTTATGATTTCGGCGACAAAAGCCTTGCCGTTTATGATGATGCGGAATTTCATTCCATTTCTTTTTATCAAGATGACCTGCAATGGGGGAGCGACGATTGGGATCTCACAAATGTCGGAATGGGATACCCGGAGCTCAGAAAGAACGGTTCCGAATGAAAAAAACGTTTGTTTTGTTTGCCATTCCCTTGCTGGTTTCCTGCGAGATGGGTCATAGCTCTTCGCCCAATTTTGCCTTAATTGGAGAGATTTCCTCGGTTTACTATGAGGCGATGGCGGGTGTCTCCGTCTTTTATGACGAGACGCTCTTGGGCGAAACATCTGACAGTGGATCCTTTTCTTTCGACGTGAACGGAGAAGCCCCGTCATCTAGCAAAATCACCTTCGCCAAAAGTGGTTACCTCTTTCACGTTGTTTCGGAAGCCGAATCTAGCGACAATACCTTCGTCGTGAAGGCCATCGACGATTCAGCCCCCGCCAATTGGTACGATTTCCTTTACTCGGTCTCTGGGAAAATCGTTTTAAACTCCGATGGAGAAACAAGAATGAAAGGCGCCGAGATTTTCCTTGATGACAAATTGGCAGAAACGAACGAAAGCGGAGATTTCGATTTGGAATACATCTATCGTGATACCGCTCTTTCCATCAAGTATGAGGGATATCATTTCGTCGATCGCGATGGTGCGTCCATGGACCCCTATTCCATTGATCAAAGCATCGAGGGGCTTACGTTTAGAGGGGTGGCGGACAATGCCTGACGGGCATTTTGCCAAACATCGCGTTGTTTCCAACTTCTTTTCGATTTTTTTATGTGCCCTTTTGCTTACAAGTTGTGAATTCGTCGACTATTTTAACGATTTGCTCGGCAAAAGCACCAACGTTGAGGAGCCGAGTATCTCTTTTGCCAAATCCACTTTCTATCTTTCCAAAGAAAACTTAAATGAAGGGCAGCAAATTGAACTGATCCTCAGCTCATCTGTCGCTTCTTATGGTAGTCTCGTTACCTATTCGGTCGAGAATTCAACCATTGCAAGGCAAGAAGGGAATTTCCTTTACGCCGCTGCGCCCTTTACCGTCGGAAAAACGCTTTTGCGTGCCAGCATAACGACCCTTGGTATCGAAGCAGTGGCATCCGTTGAAACAATCACGGCCCTTCCGAAGCTCGATTCTTATGAAATCAACGGCGTTGCCAATGCTCCGCTACCACTTGACGAGGATTGCGTGCTCACCTTTTCATCCTCCCTTTCTAGCAGCATCCCATACGATGATTTATCGCTTTCGTTCAACCACGATGACGATGGTTTTTCGTTTATCAGCAAAGACGCCAACGCCTTTCATGTGAGAGCGACTTCGATTGGAAGGGAGGGTTTTTCAGTTACTTCATCTTTCTATGGAACCAGCATCCTTTCCTCAAAGTTTACGTGTGCGCTGGACTCACCCGTTGTTGAGGCAAGAGCTCGAGAGATTCTTGGCAAAAGCGCGGATGATATCGTGAGCGAGGAAGAATTGGCGGGGATAAAAGAGCTTGATGATGGCTCAAGTTTCGTTTCCGCTGGTCTAAATGATTCGAATCTTGACTGTCTAAAATTTTTCCCTGAAACGACTTCTTTAAATCTTTCTGGGAATTTGTTCAAGAACCCTACTATCTCTCTCCCCAAACTGGAAGAACTGACAATGGATCGCAATTCTTTAAAGGGCTTTGTCCTCTCTAACCCTGAAAAGATAACAGATCTTTCACTTGAAGGCTGCGGTCTTTCTTCGTTCGATTTCACAGTTTACCCAGCCCTGGAATATTTGTCCTTGCGCCGTAATTCCCTCAGTTCCGTCACGATAGAAAATCCCGGCTCATTGTGGTATCTCGATATTGGAGAGAATAGTCAAATTACATCCGTCAGTGCTACAAACGGGCTGGGTTCATTACAAAGGTTCTTGGCTCCCGATGACGGGATTTCTGATCTTTCCTTTTTGTCATCCTCGCCCGATTTAAAGGTGTTGGATGTCGCAAATAACAACGTAACATCCCTTGGCCCCATCAGTGGCCTGGTTCACCTTGATGAAATATATCTCGGCGGTAATCCGGGGTTGGCCTCCGCATCGTTCTTGTCGGATATCCCCTCGGCCTGTTTTTCCAATTTCGTGAGGATCAATGTTGGCGGATCGAGTAGTTTCACCCCAGCCACGCAGAGTATTGTTGACTTTCTAAAAAACTGCCCGAATCTTCAATGGATGCAAGTGTATGGTTTGGGCCTCACCGACATCTCTTGGATCAACGAGACCAGCTTTCCGTCGTTAATGTATATCAAGTGCAGCCATAACAACATCACCGACTATTCTTCGCTTGGCTACATCACCGCCGCTGGCGGGGTGGTGGTCAGCGACAACACCGACACAAGGCAGTAAAGAGGATTGATTAATAACGCATTAATAATCCGCGTCGAAAGATATGTTGGCAAATAGCGAACTTCAGGCCAAACATTGCGAGCGTTTTTCGACTACTTATCCGCAAACGGAATAAGACTTTTTATTTCAATTAACAAGAAAACGAACATTGCAGACGTTTGTTAACCAAAACCCGCTTTTGATGTTATTTATCTTTCGGATCGAAACGCCAAATCAACGCTTGGCTCAAATCCCTTTAACGATCATCGCCAATTAAGAAAAGCTTTATTAGAGGTATTTTGTTTTTTTGAAGCGTTGCCCCTATGGAGGGTGAATTGCTAAACGATTTGAAACTAAAGAAAACAAAAACTTCTTTCCCCGAACCGCCCTTGTAGTAAACCAGTTTTCGGTAAGAATCCGGAAGGCGGGACCAAAAGAGATTATTTATTACCTCCGCTCGAATCGGTAGTTTCTTTCGCTCGGAATGGCCATGTGGTCGGAAATCGGTGTGGTGAAACGTAACGAGGAGGGGGTGTCATTTTGCGGAGTGTAATTCATGAGAAGTGAATACACATTGACAAACATCAATGTAATAGATAACATATTCACGCTTATCAATGTTTAGAAAGCAAAGGAAAAAATATGGAACAAAAAGAATTATTGTCTCGAATGGAAAGCCTATCCGATGCGACCAGACTGGAGATTGTTCATCTACTTTCTGAGAACGGGGAACTCTGTGCCTGCGAACTACTGAAGAAACTCTCCATCACTCAGGGGACCCTTTCTCATCACATGAAAGATCTTACCGCCTCGGGTATCGTCGTCTCCCGGAAAGAAGGCAAGTGGTGCCATTACGCTTTGAACGCCAAAGCGCTTTGCGAGATGGCGGATTATCTCGAAGGTGTTTGCTGCCCCAACGAGGGCGGATGCAACTGCGGATGCTGCGGTAAATAAAGCCGATTCGCGAAAAGAAATAGTGGTGGAGACTTCTTTAAAAATGGAAGAAATCAAAGAAGACCCGAAAAAGGTTCCCGGGAAAAAGTGGTACCAAAAGGCCTGGATTTGGTGGACGATTGGGATCATCTTACTGATTCTAGCCATCAACCTTGTTTTAGGTTTCACGATCGGTTGGGACAAAACGAGAATCCCTTGGGATTTCTTGAGCGATCAAGTTCTCGGGATGAAGTGGCTAAGCTATCTGCTTGGGCTGGCCATCACGGGAATTGGAGGGACCTATGCCACCGATTCTTGGCAATATCGGGTTGAAAATTCGGTCCAATTCTTTGTCTACGACTTCATTAAGATCGGAATCCTGCTTTGCGTTCTCATCTTTCTAGTCTCCTATGTCCAATCTTTCTTCCCGCCGGAAAGAACCAAGAAGATCCTTGGAAAATTCCATGGAATCGGGGCGAACATCATCGGAGCTCTCCTCGGCACCGTTACGCCGTTTTGCTCTTGCTCGTCTATTCCTATCTTTATCGGGTTCACCCGTGCGGGACTCTCCAGTGGCGTGACATTCTCTTTTTTGATTTCTAGCCCCCTAGTGGACTTGGGCTCACTCATGCTGTTAGTTGGTTTCTTCGGTTGGCCGATTGCCATCGCCTACGTTTTGGTTGGTTTGGTTATTGCCGTCGTGGGCGGCACGATCATCGAGGCCACAGGAATTGGCAACCAGGTTAAGGATTTCGTCAAAGCGGGTCCCTCGGCAATTGATATCGACATGCCTGAACTCACTAGAAAAGATCGCCTGATTTATGCGAGAGATCAAATGTGGGGAACCTACAAGAAGGTTTTCTGGTACATCTTGGTTGGAGTTCTTCTTGGGGCGGTTATTCATAACGTCATCCCAGCGGAGTGGGTTGTGGCCTCTCTTGGCGGTGGAACTTGGTATGGGGTCTTGGTCGCGACTTTCGTGGGCGTGCCGATGTATGCCGACATCTTCGGGACTTTGCCAGTCGCCGAGGCTCTCTATAGCAAGGGGGCCGGTTTAGGTACCGTTCTGGCCTTTATGATGAGCGTGACGGCCTTGTCATTGCCATCCCTTGTCATGCTTAGCAAGGCCGTGAAGCCGAAACTACTCGCCGTCTTCATCGGCGTGGTGGTCTTTGGGATCATCGCCATTGGTTATCTATTCAACGCCTTTGGCTATTTGCTCTTTTAGGAGGGGCCTATGAAATTATTTGATAAACTCTTATCCATTTGGGTCCTCCTATGCATGGCCGTAGGCGTTTTGCTTGGGAAATTCGTTCCTGCCATCCCGGCCTTCATCACGAAATTCGAAGTGTTTGGCATCAACATCATCATCGGAATCCTTCTTTGGGTCATGATCTATCCGATGATGCTCAAAATTGACTTCAAAAGCGTAAAGGAAGTCGGAAAGAATCCGAAAGGCCTTTTCCTGACATGGACGGTCAACTGGCTTATCAAACCTTTCACGATGTATGGGATTGCGAGTTTGTTCTTTCTTGTTATCTATAAAGGCATCATGCCCGCAGTTGGCCAGGATTATCTAGCTGGAGCGATTCTGCTTGGCGTTGCGCCTTGCACCGCCATGGTCTTTGTGTGGAGTTCCCTCACCAAAGGGAACGCGGCCTATTCGTTGGTTCAGGTCGCCACCAACGACCTCATCATTCTTGTCCTGTTTGTCCCCATCAGCGGCTTTCTTCTTGGGATTGGGGGTTTCACCATTCCATGGGGGACTCTCTTCTTTTCCATCCTGATCTTTATTGTGGTGCCGATGGCTTTGGCCATCCTTACCCGTTGGCTTCTGATCAAGAAGAAAGGCGAAGAGACTCTCAACAACGTCATTAATAAAACCTCGAAGTTCACGACGGCGAGCCTCTTGCTTACTCTCGTAATCATCTTCTCGCTTCAGGCCGATCTGATCTGGGAGAACCCGCTTCACATTCTTCTCATCGCGATTCCGCTTTCGATACAAACCCTCTTTATATTCGGCCTTTCTTATGGTGCGGCGAAGCTTTTGAAATTACCGCACGAAATTGCTTCACCGGCCGCGATGGTGGGGGCCAGCAACTTTTTCGAACTTGCTGTGGCGGTCGCCATTACCCTCTTCCCGGACCGTCCAGGCGTGGCCCTTGCGACCATCGTCGGCGTTCTCGTTGAAGTTCCGACCATGCTTTTGCTCGTTCGTTTTTCGAACAAGACAAAAGGCTGGTTCGATTTGAAGAAGACCGAGATAACCCCTTCAAGTCTTCCCTCGGAAGGAAAGGACAACAATTCGGACGGAAAATAATGCAAAATGGGAAGGTGGAAGGGACGATTCTTCGAAAAAGATAATGGACTTGTCCATGGGAGATAAAAAAATGAAAATTCAAGCTTTGGGATGCGGATGCAAACGCTCGGTCGCCAACTACGAGGCCGTCGTCGAGGCAGCAAAAGAGCTCGGCATTGCCGATGAGGTGGAGTTCTATAAGGAATCGGATGGCATCATGGCTATGGGCATAATGTCGACACCGGCTCTGGTCGTTGAGGGCAAGATTTACGCGATGGGCCGTGTTCTCACGGTAGAACAGGCCAAAGAACTATTGAAAAAAGCCCAATCCGGCAGTGTTTGCTCTTGCGGGAAATAGAACACTGCTCTCTTCTTTTTTGGAATGCTAAGGTCCGAATACGAAAGATATCCAATCATCGTCGTTATCTCCATAGATGGTTTCCCGTCTAAAATAACAGTAAATGGAGCAACCCATGAAACGGACCTTAATCGTCTACGCTTCGATCCATCATCAAAACACTTACAAAGTGGTGGGGTATTTATCTACGCACCTAGACGCTGACGTTGTTGATGCCACCAAATCGCATGAATGCGATTGCCTGGGTTACGACAACGTCATTTTCGCTTCAGGCATCTACTTTTCGAAGCTTCACCGCAGTGTCGTCGATTTCATTAACAAGGCCGATTTGTCGAATAAGAGAGTGATCATTGTCTACACGTGTGGAGTGAAGATAGGCGACTACACTTCGCGATATAGAAAAATCCTAAAAAAGAAGAAAGCCATCTATCTAGGAAAGGCCACCTCAAGAGGCCTCGACACCTTTGGCTTTTTCGAGAAATTGCACGGCATTAGCAAGGGACACCCAAATTCCAAAGATCTGGATAGAGTATTGATAAAAGTAACAAAGTTGCTTGATGCAAGTAGATGACCAAAAAAAGCCCAATTGAGAGGGCTTTTTTTGTTTGGCTGATGGCTTTCGCTAACCTAGTCAATTTCTTTGATGTCGTCTGGAACGTCGACGTTGACATCATTGGGATGAATTACCACGCCTTTACTTGTGTTGGGGCTGATTTGATCAAACCGGAGTTTCATGTATAGGGCGATTCCCCTCGCGAGGAACTTTCCGTCCATCGTCTTGATTTCGGCAATTCCATGAAAAGTCAGGTTATTCTCTTTGTCGATTCGGCCAACACACTTGAGCGGGACTCCATAAGGCACGGCCTTATGGTATTCGATTTCCAGTTTAAGGGTACAGGCCCAAAGTTCTGGTTCCTTAATCCATATGGCCCTTCCGATCGTTTCATCGAGGATGGCTGCGATCATGCCGCCGTGAGTTCTTTCGGGGAATGATTGAAATTTTGAATCGAATTGGAACAAGGAAATGAGGCTTCCATCTTCCATCTCGTAGAAAGAGGCATGGAGACCTGAGGGGTTATCGATTCCGCAGACTAGACAATCATGGCCGTTGGGCTGTTTTTTGATGACTTTCATACTTTTGTATTATAGAGCACAGTCGAAGAGATTGTTTTGATGTTTTTTTCTTTCCTTCTTGGCCATGCCTCTAAGTTTCTTATTCTCATTCCAAACGTTATAATAAACACAATATGAAAGAACCTCTCGCCTTTCGGATGCGTCCTTCGACCCTCGATGAGGTCCTAGGCCAAGAATCTCTCGTTGGAGAAAAGGGGTTTCTTACCAATTCCGTTGCAAAAAAGACTCCGGTTTCCATGATTCTTTTCGGTCCTCCCGGAACGGGGAAAACCACCATCGCGGAAGCCTATGCTCGCGAGATGAAAATTCACTTCGAGAAAATCAACGCCGTGACGACCGATAAAGCCCACATGGAAGGCGCGATTGAAGACGCTAAACTCTTTGGCCACGCCATCATCATCGTCGATGAGATTCATCGCCTCGACAAAGCGAAACAGGATTTGCTGCTCCCTTATGTCGAGGACGGGACCTTCTTTTTGATCGGCGCGACGACCACCAATCCTTACATTTCTCTTAATCGGGCCATCCGGAGCCGTTGCCGCCTTCTCGAGGTCCGAGCGCTTACGGAAAAAGAGATTATCCAAGGGCTGGAGAGGGCCCTCGCTTCCGAAAAGGGTCTTAACAATTTTCTAAGGGTGACTCAAGAAGGTTTTGCCTTCATCGCCAAACTTAGCGGCGGTGATCTCCGCTTCGCCCTTAACATCCTCGAGGAAGCCGCCATTCAATTTCCCGAAGGTTCGGAAGTCGGCGTTCAAGAATTGCAGACGATTGAACGGGTTCCAAATTTTGCCATGGACAAGGACGAAGAGGAACACTACGACTCCGTGTCGGCCCTTCAGAAATCCATCCGTGGTTCCGACGTCGATGCCGCCGTGTATTACCTGGCGCGTCTATGCATCGCCCAAGACCTTGATTCGATAAAGAGGCGTTTGCTTGTAACCGCGTATGAAGATATAGGATTAGCGAATCCAGCGGCGGTTCAGCGGTGCCAAATGGCTATCGAAGCGGCGGAGCAAGTCGGTTTTCCCGAGGCCATTATTCCCCTTGGGTTTACCGTTTGCGAATTGGCCTTGTCCCCCAAGAGCAAAGCCTCCTGCCTTTCAATACAAAATTCCATGGCCTATTCGGCTACCAAACCTGCCTTCGTCCAAGACTATCTCAAACTAACCCCCGTAAACGTCAAAGACGAAGACAAATACCCTTACGATCGGCCTGATCTATGGGAAAAGATTCAGTATCTTCCGGATTTCCTAAAAACCATGCAGTTCTATGAACCAAACAAGATGAGCAAATCGGCCTATGAGCAGACCCTGAACGAGAACTATAAACGCTTGCTCAAGCAAGGTCGTAGCAATGATTTGGCCGCCCTAAAAGAAGACAAAAAATAGCGGTTTTGAGGCGTAACAAAGTCCCTTTGCTTTAACCGCACTAACATTTTTCTTTACTTATATGTGCTTCTGGCACAAAAGTTTTTTGGGGAGGTGCCTTATCTTTTTGCGCATGATAGAATACTTGTATACAAGGGGAATAATATGGACAATTCCAGTTTTCGTCTCGATGGAAAAGTAGCTTTAATCACGGGCGCCAGCTATGGCATTGGGTTCGCCATTGCCAAAGCCTATGCCGATATGGGGGCGATCGTTTGCTTTAACGATTTGAGCGAAGAGAAGATGAAAATGGGTCTCGATTCGTATGCCAAGGAAGGCATTAAGGCCCACGGATATGTCTGCAACGTTTGCGATGAAGAAGCCGTAAAAAAGATGGTTGACTCCATCATTGAAGAATGCGGCCATCTCGACATTCTCGTCAATAATGCCGGCATCATCAAGCGCGTTCCGATGGTGGAGATGAGCGCGGCTGATTTCCGAGCGGTGGTGGACGTCGATTTGAACGCTCCGTTCATCGTCAGCAAGACCGTGATCCCTTTCATGATCAAGCAAGGGCACGGCAAGATCATTAACATCTGTTCCATGATGAGCGAACTCGGCCGCGAGACAGTTTCCGCTTACGCCGCGGCCAAAGGCGGTTTAAAGATGCTCACGCGCAATATCTGCTCCGAGTACGGAGGCGCGAACATCCAGTGCAACGGCATCGGACCTGGCTACATTGAAACCCCGCAGACCGCTCCGTTAAGGGTTCGTCAGCCGGACGGCTCTCGTCATCCCTTTGACGCTTTCATCGTCAGCAAAACCCCGGCCGGACGTTGGGGAACCACCGATGACCTTCAAGGGCCGGCGGTCTTTCTCGCCAGCGCGGCTTCTGATTTTGTGAATGGTCATATCCTTTACGTCGACGGTGGCATCCTCGCCTATATCGGAAAGCAACCTGAATAAGTTTCGCGAAATGCCGCCCCTCCAAAGGAGTTTTCATGAAAAATAGAAAAAGATTCCTCGCCGTCATGCTTTTACCTCTCCTCTCGCCTTTGCTTTCTTCTTGCGGCAGCACCCAAACGGGTTTCGCTTACGCCCTTGAGACAGGAACGAGCGGCATTGGCAATTACATGGTTCGGGCCGAGACGACCTTGACTCAGGGGTCGATTGTTGCCAACGACCTTATGGAAGTCTATTCGGCTTGCCTATGGGCTCGAGTCGATCCGGCGGAAGCTACGGCCAACGATGTTTACACTCTAGCAGTTCCCGATGTCCAGCTTCTTGATGGGACCACCGGAACCCTTTATTTCGCCCGCCATATTCGCATCGGGGAATACTTTTTCACAGGCAGCGTCCGCAACGCCGCCGAAGATGCCGCCGAATGGGCTTCCGGCGAGTATGTCCAATACTGCTATGACGCTTTGCTTTCCTACGATCAAGCCACCCGCGATGCGGAGACCCTCTCCGACCTCAATACCTACATCGGCCCGACCAACAAAGACCCCGGAACCTACGATTGCGGAATCAGCTACCGCAAATGGTATTTCGATGACGTCCTTGGCGGAAATATCGCCATCCTCTCGGGCGGGGATGCCGCCCCAATTAGTTCCTCCTCCGCTTCCTCATCGGAGGCCGGAACAGTTTTGGAAGATTCGGCGATGAAACCGTTTTTCCCCGAGGATTTGCCGAACCGTTATGAATGCTCCACCTCCGCGGCCCTAAAAAACGCGACGGAAAACTTCTCGACTTGGCTCGTGGGGAAAAAGTTGAACTTCAAGTACTCGATTCTGGTTAACAACAAAACTTACAAATGTATCAAAGCCAATCCTGCGACCAAAACCTGGATGTACAACCCCAATTACATCAACGGGGATTATGACGATTCGGAGGGCGATTGGATTTCCATCGACGGGGTCACGAGTCTCGAGATTGGCCTGCAGCCCCTCAAAGTTCTTTTCGAGACGGTGAACTACGCCTTTGCTTCCGTGGAATACAAATCCCTCAAATAACAGGACCAACCATGCACTTTCGTCTTCTTTATCCCAACTTCAAAAAACGCGCCATCGTTTTCAGCTATGACGATGGTGTCGTCCAGGACAAGAAACTCATTGAGATCCTTAATGCGCATCACCTCATTGGGACTTTCAACCTGAATTATGGCAAGTCGGGCGAAGAGAAACTCCGGAACGGCATCGATTGCTCGCGTCTCGTTCTCAAGGACAACGTTTCGCTTTACGATGGCCACGAAATCGCTGATCACACGTTCAGCCACCCCCATCTTGAAGGTTTAGGTCTCGAGGCGCAATTCGCCGAATACATCGACAACGTCCACAACCTCGAAACCCTTTTCCGTCGTCCCATCCTCGGTTCGGCTTATCCTTATGGGACTTATGACGAGAACACCAAACGAGCCTTACGAAGCGTGGGGTTGCTCTATTCTCGAACCACCAAATCCACGTATTCCTTCGCTCTGTCGACCGATTGGCATCTTTGGAATCCCACGATTCATCATCGCGATCCCTTGCTCCCAGCCACTTTCGAGCGTTTTTCCTCCACCGAGGAGGAACTTGCGCTTTTCATGCTGTGGGGCCATTCGTATGAGTTCGCACTTGATGACAATTTCTCTTTGATTGAGGAACTCGCTTCGAAAGTTGCGGCGATGGATGACCTCTACAACGCCTCTTGCGCGGATATTAATCAGTATTGTCTTGCCTCACAGATGGTCTATTTCCGGGAAGGCTATTTCGTGAACCCCTCCTCCAAGGACATCTACCTTTCCTGTGAAGGGAAACATTATTTGGTCAAAGCCCATAGCCGCCTCGCGGGTCCAGCGATGAAGGGCGGTACCAACCGATGACTCTCTTCGGCCTCGGCGATTCCCTAATGCAGGAAAACGGCCCCGACACCTTCCCTCAGGAAGGGTGGGTTCAGGAACTGTTACCCTCTTTAGTGGAAGGCACGGTGGTGCGCAATTTCGCCAAGAACGGCCTCTCGACCAAATCTTTTCTCGATGAAGGCTTCTTCTCCCGCATTCTCCCGCTCGTTCATTCAGGAGACATCGCCCTCGTTTCCTTTGGCCATAACGACGAGAAGAAAGAAGATCCGAATCGTTACGCCTCGGCCGATTCCAATTATCAATCCAACCTTCTACGAATTGGTCAATCGCTGCTTAAAAAAGGCTGCTTGCCGGTTTTCCTTAGCAGCGTTAGCCGCCTCCATTTCGACGAAAAAGGAAGCCTGATTAGGACTCATGGCGATTATCCCCTAGCGATGGCAAAAGTCGCGAAGAAACTAGACGTGCCTTTCGTTGATTTGGAGGAGCTCACGCATGCCCGTTTTGGAAAGAATAAGGTCGAGGCCATAGGATGCTTCATGATTTTTGGTCCCGGCCAATACCCCAATTATCCGGAAGGCTCGCATGACCGCACCCACCTATCCGCCTATGGAGCCAAAACCTTGGCGAAGATCGTCGTGACGGAATTACAAAAGGATCCGCTCTTGCTGAGTTTCTTGAAGAAAAAGGAGGCCACCTTATGGCGCTAGAACTGAAGAACATTTACAAGATCTATCCCAACGGCTTTCAGGCCATCACGGACTTCAATCTTGAGATCAAGGACAAAGAGTTTATCGTCCTCGTTGGCCCCTCGGGTTGCGGAAAATCGACGACTCTTCGCATGATTGCGGGCCTCGAGGATATTACCCACGGAACTTTTTCCATCGACGGGAAAGTGGTTAATGCCCTCCCTCCGAAAAATCGCGGCATCGCGATGGTCTTCCAGAGTTACGCTCTCTATCCGACAATGACCGTCTACGAAAACCTAGCTTTTTCCCTCGACCTCGCAGGTTTTGACGAGGACGTTATCGACGCTCGCGTCAAGAAAACCGCCGCCATCCTGGGACTTGGCGAGTACCTCGATCGCCAACCCCGCAATCTTTCGGGCGGGCAGCGGCAGCGGGTCGCCCTCGGTCGGGCCATTATCCGCCACGCCAAAATCTTCCTGATGGACGAACCTCTTTCTAACCTCGATGCTCGTCAAAGGGTCACCATGCGTTCGGAATTGATCCGAATCCATCGTCAGGTGGGGGCGACTACCATCTACGTCACCCACGACCAAGTCGAGGCCATGACCATGGCGGATCGAATTGTCTGCATGGATTTCGGAGTCATCAAACAAGTGGGCACTCCCGAAGAACTTTATTTCCACCCGAAGAACCTCTTTGTCGCCGGTTTCATAGGTGATCCTCCGATGAACTTCATCTCCGGTTCGCTGAAAGGAGTTCACTTCGTTACGCCTGACAAGTCTTTTGATTTCGATTTGACGGGTCTAAAGCCAGAGCTCCTCGCCAAACTGGCGGGCAAAAAAATCGTTCTTGGCTATCGCCCGGAACACGCCAAATTCGGTCCATATGCCGCCGATCCGCAGTACTTACGGCTTGAAGGGCAAGTCGAAATCAACGAAATGCTAGGCGACACCCAGAACGTTTATCTCGTCAAAAACGGTATCAAGAGCATCGTGAAGACGCCGCCAGAGACCATCGTTTCCATCGGTGACCAATTCAGTTTCTTCCTCGACAAAGCCGACTTGCATTTCTTTGACGAAGACACCCAGGACGCCATCGAATAGGTTTCATCATGGCGGCCTTAGTCAACCAAGACATATCCCCTAAGGAGCTTAATCGCCGGAACTTTATTGTGAACGGCAATTTGTGGAAGGTCGTTTTCGTCATTGCCTTCCCGCTGTTCATTTACAGCCTCTTTAACTACTTCTACGGCATCATCGACACCATCATGTGCGCCAACCTCTCGAAAGCCGCGGTCAATGCGGTGGGGGCTCTCACCCAGATAGACAACATGATTGCCGCAATCGGAGGCGGCATCGGAGCCGGGGGATCCATCCTGATTGCCAGACAGATTGGACGCAAAGACTATGTGCGGGCAAAGAAGCTTGCCAACTCCGTCTTCTTCTACACCTTCATACTTGCCGCCTTGACCTGCCTCGTGGTGCTCCCCTTCGCCGCGCCTTTGCTTTCTCTCTTTGGCGTGACGCAAGAATCCATCAACGTGGGACTAGGGTATTTCGAGATTTCGGTCGTCACGAGCGCTGTCATGATGCTCAATTCCGTGTACATCGGCATCGAAAAAGCCAAAGGTTCCACCCTCCTAATCACCATCCTAAATATCGCCGTCGTGCTGTTCAAAGTGGCCCTTAACGCTCTCTTTATTTATGGCTTCAAAATCTACGACATGACATTCGTCAGCCTCTCGACCTTGATTGCCAATGGGGCTTTGCTGGTCTACATCCTCATTCGTCTTTCGATGAAGAACTATCTCTTTCACTTCGAATGGAAAAATCTGGATTTATCGACGGAAACCGTCGGAAAAGTCACCGCGATTTCCTTTCCGGTTTTTCTAGGGAAATTCATCTTTTCTTTGGGCAAGGTCGTGATTAATGGCCTCTGTTACTCCTTCGGTGACGACGTCGTGGGGGCTCTCGGAGTCAGCAATAACATCGGCGGGGCTGTCACCAACCCTCTCTCCAGCATCGAGGACAGCACGTCCAGCATCATTTCCCAGAACCTTGGGGCCCACAAATCTGACCGGGCTATCAAGTCCTTCTACATTGGTCTCGTTTACAGTCTTTCGATTGCGTTGGTCGGCATTCTTTTCGTCACCATTTTTGATAGTGAGATCTGCCATTATTTTGCCCAAAAGGCGGGAGAAGGAATCGCCGATCCGGCTGAAGCGGCCGCCGCGGTCGAAAGTTATGCCCAACTTATCCACGACATTTTCTTCTACGAAAAGCTCGGCATTATGACTTTGGCCATCAACTCCTCAGTGCTAGGGTTGCTTTATGGCTTTGGTTTCACCAAACTATCCATGATCATCAACATCATGCGGGTCTTCGTGTTCCGCATCCCGAGTTTCCTCGTCTGCGAGTACGCTCTCGGTCTCACCGGGGCCAAATGCGCCGGAATTGCCATGGGCTTTTCCAATATCTCCATTGGTATCGTGGCTGTCATCGCTGCCTTCTTCGTTATCGTTCGAATCAAAAGACGCGAAAAGGAAAAGGAGGGTGCCAAAATGCTTTCGAAAGAAGAGCTGAAGGCCTTGGACATGTATATCGGGAACTACCTTTCGTCCTATTCCCATTACAAAGAAGGAGCAGCGTGGTGTTACGAAGACGGAGTGCTTCTCAAGGGGGCGATGGATCTATATAAAGTGACCCGCGACGAGAAGTATTTGTCCTTCTGCATCGATTATTTCAACAGTCACATTGGTCCCGAAGGCGAACTAAACCAATATGACATTAATGATTACAATTTGGACAACCTGCAACCCGGCGTGGCCCTTTACTATGTGAATCAGGCCCATCATGAGGAAAAGTTCCCGAAAGCCTTGGCCCTTTTAGCCAAGCAAATCGAAAGCCAACCCCGAACGAAATCGGGATCCTTCTGGCACAAGGAACGCTACCCCAATCAGATTTGGCTCGACGGACTCTACATGGCGGGTCCTTTCTACGCCATTCAGGCGACCACCCACAACTCCCAGGCCATGAAAAAGGACCTCGTCCTTCAATTCGCGAATGTCGAAAAATTCAATTTTGACCCCGTAAGTCATCAGTTTTACCACGCTTTCGATGAGACTAAGAGCCTGCAGTGGGCTTCGAAAGAAACGGGCCGGAGCCCCAATGTTTGGCTTCGTTCCGTGGGCTGGTTCGCCATGGCGACCGTCGACGTCGCCACGACTTTGAAACAGTCTTACGCTTTCTTTAGCGAAAAGAAGATTCAACCGATGATCGGGGAGTGTCTCGCGAGCCTCAAACCATTTGAGGACCAAACGACCCATATGTACAAAGACCTCGTCGCTGTGGAGGATCCGCGTAATTACCTCGAAACCTCCGGCAGTCTCATGGTGGCCTACACCTACATGAAAGCCGCACGTGTGGGTTTCCTGCCTCGCGAAAAAATGAAAGACGGTATCGCCATTTTTGAGGGCGTCGTCCGCCATTCGCTAAAGAATGGTCATCTCGAGAATATCGTCAAGGTGTCGGGACTCGACAACCTTAAACGCGATGGAAGTGTTGATTACTATCTTTCCGAGGAAGTCGTTGCCGATGATCCGAAAGGAGTGGGCCCTCTTTTGATGGCCTATGCCGAATATCTCTCAATGCCATATTGAGAACCTATCACAGGAGGTAAAAACCATGGCAGAGCTAGAAATTCTATCCGCGAAGAATCACGAGAAGAAGAAGGCGCCCATTCGCATCATGCAGTTCGGCGAAGGCAATTTCTTACGGGCCTTCATCGACTGGATGGTCCAAAAGATGAACGACTCAGGAAAATACTCCGGCCACGTCGTGGTCGTGCAGCCTCTTGAGGCGGGTCGAGTGGCCGATCTTGCCAAACAAGATGGTCTTTATACCCTGATTCTTCAAGGCCTCAACGAAAAAGGCGAGGCCGTCCGCCTCCACGAGGTCATCGATGTCCTCGATGATTTCGTGAACCCCTTTATCGATCTCGAGAAGTTCCTGAAGTATGGAGAAAGCAAAGACCTCGAAGTCGTGATCTCCAACACGACCGAAGCCGGCATCGCCTTCGAGGAGAAAGACGTGGCGGTGGACCTTGATAAGCAGATTGCCTTCTCTTATCCGGGCAAACTTTTGGCTCTCTTGCGGCGAAGATTCAGGGTTCTTGGGCCCAAGTATGGCCTCGCCATCATGCCTTGCGAACTGATCGACGATAACGGAGACACCTTGCGGCAGGTTCTTCTCGAACTGGCTACTAAACGTCAGGAAGATCCCGCCTTCATCAAATACATCGAGGAGAGTTGCCATTTCACCTCGAGCCTCGTGGACCGTATCGTGCCGGGTTTCCCCCGCGATGAGTTCCCGCAGCTCTGCCAGGAATTTGGCTACGTCGACAATTCGATGGTTAAGGGCGAATACTTCCACCTTTACGTCTTAAAGAAGGAACCTTTCTGCGAGAAGAAGTTCCCGGTCGACAAGGTCGGCTTACACGCCATTTACGTCCCCGATGTCCATCCTTACAAGAAACGGAAGGTTCGCATCCTTAACGGCTCTCATACCTCTCTTGTTCCTGTGGCCTATCTCGCTGGCTTTAATGAGGTGCGCGAAGCTTTACTCGATCCGGAGATCAAGGCTTTCCTTCTCGATCAGTTAAAGGATGAAATCCTCCCCACCATTGAAACCAAAGACGCCCCGGAGTTCGCGGCGGACGTCATCCAGCGCTTCCTCAATCCCTACGTTCATCATGCCTTGATGTCGATTGCCCTCAACAGTATCAGCAAGTTCAAGGAACGCGACTTGCCAACTCTTCTCGATAACGTGAAGGCTGGCGGCAATCCCCGCCACTTGGTGTTCGCCTTGGCTTCCCTAATCGTTTTCTACCGCGGTTACCGTCAAATCGGAAACGTCCAAGAGCCCATCGCGCTCAAGGACACGCCGGAATACCTTACCGACTTCGCCAACTACTGGGCCGCTTTCGGAAAAGATGGCAACGTCAAAGCCCTTGCCTCCAAAGTCTTGTCCAACCTCTCCTTCTGGGGACAGGATCTTACCGAGGTCCGCGGCCTCCAGACTGAAGTCGTGGTTGACCTCAAGAAAATTCTCGGCGCCAAGAGTGTTTACGAAGCGGTGAAGGACTTCAACCATGAATGAGGCCATCAAGATCAACGAACGCGACGATGTCCTGATCGCTTTAAGGCCCTTCAAAAAGGGAGAGGTCGTCGAAGGCATCACTTTGCTGAGCGATATTCCCCAAGGGCACAAAATCGCCCTTCGAGACCTTCCTGAAGGACATAAACTCCTAAAATACGGAAACGTCATCGGAATTCTCTCCGCCCCCGTCAAAAAGGGCGAATGGATTCATAGCCACAACCTCAAAACCTCTCTCGAGGAGAGACCGACCTACCATTATTCGAAAGGATTCGTCGCCCCGGCGGTGACTTCCTCCCTCACGTGGAAAGGTTTTCTCCGCTCTGACGGAAGGGCCGGAGTCCGCAACGACATCTATATCGTTCCCACGGTTGGTTGTATCAACGGAGCGGTCGAAAACATCAAGATCGCTTTCATTGCCCAGCATCCGGAAATGGCCCATCGCGTCATGGCGTTATCCCATCCTTACGGTTGCTCCCAACTTGGCGATGATCTATCCAACACCCGTCGCCTTTTAGCGGGCCTTGCCTCCAACCCTAACGCCGGCGGTGTCCTTGTGATCGGGCTCGGTTGCGAGAATAACCGCTTGGCGCAGTTTTTGCCCTTACTCGGCCGACTCGATCCAAAGCGGCTGCGTTCCTATAACGCCCAAGAAGTCTCCGATGACGTGGTCTATGGACTTACGCAACTAGAAGAGCTCTATTCCATCATGAAGAAGGACGTCCGGTTGAATCTGCCCCTAAGCAAACTTTCGATTGGTCTCAAATGCGGCGGATCCGATGGTTTGTCGGGTCTCACGGCTAACCCTTTGGTCGGGCTCGTGAGCGATCTTATCGGCGGCGCGGGCGGACAGGTGGCTCTAACCGAAGTACCGGAAATGTTTGGGGCCGAGCAGGCCTTGATGGACCGGGCTCGTGACGAAAAAACCTACCGAAAAGTTATTTCCCTCATCAACGATTTCAAGGATTACTACGCGGCTAACCATCAGCCTTGCTATGAAAATCCTTCTCCCGGCAACAAAGACGGTGGCATTACCACCCTTGAGGAGAAGAGTAGTGGCTGCGTTCTTAAAGGCGGCCATCTCGAAGTCGAAGACGTTCTCAAGGTTGGGGAGCCTTTGACTAGGGGCGGTCTCAGCCTCATCGATGGCCCCGGCAACGATATCGTGGCATCCACGAACGTCGCCGCCGCGGGAGCGTCCATTCTGATTTTTACGACCGGACGAGGCACCCCTTTTGGTTCCATCATTCCGACCATCAAAGTGGCGACGAACCACACGCTTGCCTCTTCAAAGCCTTCTTGGATCGATTACGATGGCGAAAAGGCTTTTGACATCGGTTTCCCAGCGGCTCGAGATGAACTTTTGGCTCTGATTATTCGCGTCGCCTCCGGAGAGGAATGCCAAGCCGAAAAGCACGGGATTGCCTCCATCGCCCTCTTTAAGAGCGGCGTAACTTTATAAAGGAGAAACACAATGAAAGAATTCTTAGGTGACGACTTCTTGCTGACGAACGAAGTGGCGAAGGACCTGTTCCACAACCACGCTTCCAAAATGCCGATCTTCGATTTCCATTGCCACCTGATTCCACGGGAGATTTACGAGGACAAACCCCTCAAATCCATCACGGAAGCGTGGCTGGGGGCCAACGGTTTTGGCGACCACTATAAGTGGCGGCTTCTCCGCGAGATGGGCATTCCCGAAGAGTACATCACGGGGAAGAAGACTGACAAGGAACGCTTCGACAAATTCGCCGAATGCATGCCTTATTTTGTCGGCAATCCGATTTATCAATGGACTCACCTGGAACTGCGGAGATACTTTGGAATCACGAAACTCTTATGCAAAGAAAATGCCGATGAGATCTATCAGCAATGCAATGAGGTTCTTAAGACCTTAACGCCACGCAAGATGATGGAGAAGTTCAATGTGGCGACGGTTTTTACAACGGACGACCCGGTCGACGATCTCCATTATCACGAGCTGATGGCCAAGGATAAGACACTGAAAACGAAAGTGCTTCCTTGCTGGCGGCCCGACAAAGCCCTGAACGTCGAGCGTTCTTCGTTCATCCCGTGGATCAAGCAACTCGAGACCGTTTCGGGCTGTGCTTGCCCGACTCTTGAGGCCATGCTCACCGCTCTTGACGGAAGAATGAAGTTCTTCGTCGACCACGGTTGCGCGGCCACCGACCACGCCCTCGATGTCGTCCACTTCAAAAAAGGCGTCACCTACGAAGAGGCTAATCTCATCTACCAAAAGGGTTTGAAAGGTCTGCCGGTTACTTTTGAGGAAGAAGATACCTATAAAGGCTTCGTGATGCTTCATCTCGGCCGCCTCTATCATCAGTACAACCTCGTGATGCAACTACATATCGGCGCCCTTCGCAACAACTCGGAAAGAAACTTCTTACGGATGGGTCCGGACACCGGTTATGACGCGGTGGAGGATCTTCCGATCGCGGAGAAGTTGGCTCATTTCCTTAGCGAACTAGATTCCCATGACGAATTGCCGAAGACGGTTCTCTACACCCTCAATTCCAAGGACTATGAGCCTCTCGTGACCCTGATGAACTGTTTCCAGGGTGGCATGAAAGGCAAAATCCAACTCGGGACAGCCTGGTGGTTCAACGATCATTATGAAGGAATGAAGCGGCAACTCGACGTTCTATCGGCCGACGGTTTGCTCTCTTGCTTCATTGGCATGTTGACCGATTCGCGGAGTTTCTTAAGCTATCCTCGCCATGAGTACTTCCGGCGCGAGATATGCGACTACATGGGCCGCCTCGTGGAAGAGGGGAAATATCCCGACAACCGAAAAATCCTCGCCCAAGTGGTCGAGGATATCTCGTTCAACAACGCGAACACCTACTTTAAGCGCTGAGCGACTTTCGCGTAGGCTTCTTTGATGGAAGGGACGTCGGCCTCAACAGCCCAGGCGACCCTTCCTTTTTGTAAGGGCCATTCCGAAAAGCGACAGGTGTTCTTTCTTTCGAGGCTGTCCCAATCCGAGAAGCCTTCTGCTTTTATGTGTTTTCCATAATGGCAAGAGGCGAAGACGGCCTTGCCATAATCCCGCCACGGTCTCGCTAAGAAGACAAAAGGCTCATGACTGGCGGAGGTGAAATCGCATTCGAGGAAGAAAAAGCCACAAGGGTTTTCTTTTTCGGTAGAGGGGGCGGCGATGTACCCTTCGTTCCGGCCATCGTCGATCGAAACGATCTCGCAGTGGTGGAAGAAGGCGTTACCCGCTCCGAAAATGAAGTCCACGCTTCCTTCGATTCGGCAGGAGTCGAAATAATTCGTCAATTCGTGAGGGCATTCTCTTTCGTCATCGGGCAAAAAGCCCTTGTAGCGTTCCTGCAGATCCCGGCTGAGCGGGCCGACGAAAAGGGTGTCCTGTGTTGAGACAAAACGGCAGTTGAGGAAGAGGTTGTCGTCCCCGTAGATGCCCAAGGCGACTTCTTGGCCTTTCTTGGCAGGGTCTCCCGCCTCGTTGCGGATATCGAAACCAATGAAGACGTTGTGGCTACCTGTCACCTTCATCGTCGCGGTTTTCCACGTGGTGAGTTCTTCGCCCTTGTCGTCTTTCATCTTGGCATAGAGGGAGCCCGTGATGACCACTGCCTCAGCGGCGGCTTCGATTAAGAAGTTGGAAAAGGGGAATTTGACGATCTCTTCGTTGTGCGAAGGCTTTACGAGAATCTTGTAAGGCGAAAGGGGGTCACCCTCTCGTAACCGCGAGCAAAGAGTCAAAAGTTCACCGATGTCATCAACAATAAACTCTTTGGCGTTTCGGAAAGAAGAACTGAAAACCATTTGCGGACCCCTTTGCGATATAGTTATTATAAACAACTGCGGAATTGCCATGGAACCAAACTTTGCCGTTCGCGCCCACGATTTGGCGGAAAAGAAAACGCCGGAAGAACTTGCCGAGATAGTTTCTTCTTACGGTTTTCGAAGCATCCAGTTGGTGTTCGGAAAGGCCTTTGACGCGCCATCTTACGATGACGCTTACGTGGCTCGGGTCAAAAAAGCTCTCGAGAGCAAAAATATCTCCGTTTCGATGCTGGGAGCTTATTTTAATCCCGTTCATTCCCACATCGACGTGATTCGCAAGGGCGTGGAGAATTTCGAAGAGAATCTAAGAATTTCGCATGCTTTCGGCGGAGCTTATGTCGGCACCGAAACCGGGAGTTACAACGATTCTCCTTGGACCTATGTTCCAAAAAATCACACCGAAGAGGGCTGTCAGGCGACGAAAAAGGTTTTTACTGAGTTGGCATCTTACGCTGAAAAGGTTCATGGCCAAGTTTTGTTGGAGCCGGCGTGGGGCCATGTCATTTATTCCTCCAGCGTCCTTGAACGTCTCCTAAAGGAACTCCATTCACCGGCGGTCTATGTCACTATTGATCTCTTCAATTTGCTTTACGAAGGAAACTTTGAACAAAGGGACGATATTTTCCTTTCCGCCCTCAAGACCTTTCGTAAGGACATCAAGGTTATTCATCTGAAAGATGCCAAGATAGTGGACGGGAAGATGGTCCAATTGGCCCCGGGAGAAGGCGATTTTCATTACGATCTGATGCTGCAAGCCATCAAACAATATTGTCCTTCGGCGGTATTAACCTTCGAAGGCGTCAAAGCCGACAAAATCCGTTCTTCGCTAGCTTTCCTACAAAAACTTTGGTAACCACTTTTTTTATTTTTTATCAGTCGTTTCTTTTTATCACAACTTCAATCTTGTACACAACAATTTTAAGTTTATAAAACACCTTGGTATCTGATGTTTTTGAAAATGGAAGCGATTCCAAACCAGCGTGCCATCGGCACAAATATATTTCTTGTATACAAAAAACAAATCTTGCATTATCATTAGTTGTAAGCGATTTCACGTTCCGTAGGAAAACTAACAATGTCAAAGAAAGCCTATCAAGCACTGGATTTAGGTGTATTAACCCTCATCGCTGCCTTATCGGAAGCTTTGTCGGTGGCACTTTTTAATCTTTTCCCCGCGCAGGTGTTCTCCGTGTCCGTGGTCGCGGTCGTTGCTTTGATCGCCATTTACCGTTGGAACGCTTGGGGCCTTTTCGTGGGCGTTATCGGCGGTGGAGCCGGCGCTTTGGTTCGTTATCTCATGAAAGGGAGCGTTACCCTTGGTTTTGTTCTCTCATCCACAGTGGCGTATCTTTTCCTCGCCATCGTTTTGCTTTTCTTCATCCGCGTTGACAAGAACGCCATCATCCAAGAGAAAAAATGGTTCAAGTTTGCGTATTTTTTCGCCGGTTTTGCCGTTCTCGAAGTCGGGCGAGCCGTTTGCCAAATCGGCAACGCTGATTTCTGGTCGGTGGTCGGTCTCTATTACGCCTACGATTTGCTCAACGTCCTGTTTGGGCTGGCGGTGTTTCTCCTTTCAACCCGCCAACCCAACATGGTCGTAGATATGAACGAGTACCTCCTGGCTCTCAAAGCGGAAACGGCGCCGGAAAAAGCTGCTGCGGTTAAAGCCGCCTACGAGTCTCCGGAGGGACTGAGCGATAACGATGAGACGAGCGACATCGCCCTCCTTGACGGTGGCGTCCTGACGGCCGAAGACCTCCGCACTCTGAACGAAACCAAAAGGAAAGCCGAAACCGGCGATAAAAGGAGCCGTTTCGACATCGAGAATGAGAACGTCGCCTCTTTCCACAACCACAAAAAGTCAAGGAAGGAGGAGCGGAAATCCTTATGAAAGAAATGCCAAAAGCCACCGAAGCCGAGGTGGAACTCTTAGAGAAAAACCATTGGAAAACGGTTTTGCGCGGCATCCTTAGCGATTGGCGTCTCTACGTGATGCTTTTGCCCCTTTCACTTTTCCTTCTGCTCTGGAAATACCTCCCCATCGGCACGATGATCATGTCGTTTAAGTACTACGTGATCGACTCTTCGTTCGGACGTGGCGCCTATACCTCGACTTTCACCGGCTTGGCCAATTTCCAGTCGCTGTTCTCGAACTACGAATTCTGGTCGGCCTTCCGGAATACTTTTGCTCTCTCCTTCTATGGTCTCGTCTTTGGCTTCCCCTTCCCGATTCTGTTAGCTCTCTTTTTCAGTGAGATCAGGATTGAGCTTTATCGGTCGGCGGTCCAGATTTTCAGCTACCTTCCGAAGTTTATTTCCACGGTCATCGTCACCACCCTTATCGGGATGCTTCTTCGCAGCACGATCTCGGCTCAGGTGGCGGCCGGTCCTATCGGGGCGATTTTTGAGAGCCTTTTTGGTATCAAAAACATGGTTTCGAGCCCCCAAGCCTTCCGCTCCATCTACATCATTTCGGGCCTTTGGGAAGGGGCTGGCTATGGCTCTATTGTCTATTTCGCGGCCATTCTCGGCATTTCCCCCACCAATTACGAGGCGGCGCGCATCGACGGGGCCAGCAAAATGCAGCAAATCCGTTACGTCACGCTTCCCGGTATGTCTGCCACCTTGGTCATCATGCTGATTTTGCGTCTCGGGCAACTGCTCACGATCGGCTACGAAAAGGTTTATCTTCTGCAGCAACTGGGGACGCCTGAATCCACCTACGAAACGTCACAGATTATCTCAACCTATGTCATTAACCGGATTATGACCAATAACAGCAACCAAGGCATTGGAGGTGCCGCCGATCTCTTTAACGCGCTCCTCTCCATGGTTCTTGTTTTAGGTAGTAACCGTATCGCTAAGAAAGTGAGTTCCACTTCTCTCTTCTAGGTAAGAATATGCAAAGCACAGAAATCTCTTACAACCACATACGCCGAGGGCGGAA
>Ga0183100_1000457_pt1 | contig 33137 bp, 32 predicted proteins | sample Biomet2_FD_127789 | JGI IMG/M metagenome (GOLD analysis project Ga0183100, IMG submission 127789) | Microbial communities from bioreactor (seeded with anoxic lake sediment) at LBNL, California, USA - Biofuel metagenome 2 | ecosystem: Engineered > Bioreactor > Anaerobic > Unclassified ... | reverse complement strand
CCCCCGTCTCCGGGGAGACCCGCGGAGACGGGGGAGCTACCGTGAAAAAGGAGAAAGGCGGGCTGCTTTTTACAGGCCCTGGGCCATCATGGCGGCGGCGATCTTTTCAAAGGCGGCGATGTCGTTGCCGGCGATGAGGTCATAACCCAGAGAGTAGCGTGCGGCGGCGGACACGGAGGCGTCGTAAATATCGCTCATAATCTGCCGGAGACGGCGATCCACCTCGGCCCGGCTCCAGGAGTAGCGCAGGCTGTTTTGTACCATTTCCAGCGCGGACACCGCCACGCCGCCGGAGCCGGCGGCCTTGGCCCCCGCCGCGCGGATCTGGGGGGAGAGCCGCAGAAGCTTCAGCGCCGGAGTGGTGGCGGGCATATTGGCGCCTTCCACATAGTAGCGCACGCCGTTGGCCAGCAGGTTCACCGCGTCGTCCACATCCAGCTCGTTTTGCGTGGCACAGGGCATGGCCACGTCCACCGGCACTTCCCAGGGCTTTTTGCCCGGATAGAACGCCGCGCCGAACTGCCGGGCATAGTCCTCCACCCGGTCGGCGCCGCTGTGGCGCATGGCAGCCATAAAATCGAACTTTTCCTGTGTGGCGACGCCGTCCGGGTCGTAGACATAGCCGTCGGGGCCGGAGAGAGTCACCACCCGGCCGCCCAGGGCGGCCGCCTTGCGGCAGACGCCCCAGGACATATTGCCAAAGCCCGAAACGGCGATCCGCTTGTCCTCCAGGGTTTCGCCCGCGTCTTCCATCATCCGGGCCAGGAAGTAAACGGCGCCGAAGCCCGCGGCCTCCTGGCGGATGAGGCTGCCGCCGTAGGTGAGGCCCTTGCCGGTGAGGGCGCTGCTCTCGGAGAGGCCGGTGAGGCGCTTGTACTCGCCGTAGAGATAGCCGATCTCCCGCGCCCCCACGCCGATATCGCCGGCGGGGATGTCGGTGTCGGCGCCGATGTAGCGGTAGAGGGCGATCATGAAGGACTGGCAGAAGCGCATGATCTCCCGGTTGCTTTTTCCCCGGGGATCGAAGTCCGCGCCGCCCGCCGCGCCGCCGATGGGAAGGCCGGTGAGAGCATTTTTAAAGGTCTGTTCAAAGCCCAGAAACTTGACGATGCCGGGATTCACCGAGGGGTGAAACCGCAGACCGCCCTTGTAGGGGCCGATGGCGCTGTTGAACTGCACCCGGTAGCCGTGGCAGGTGTGGGCCGCGCCGGTGTCGTCCGTCCAGGGTACCAGAAAACTCACCAGACGCTCCGGCTCCACCATCCGCGTCAGCAGGTCCAGCCGCTCATAGGCCGGGTTCCGATCCACCACCGGGGCAATCAGCGTCAGCCATGGCAGTACCGACTGCAAATATTCGGGTTCCGTGGCGTACCGCGCCTGCAGCTGCGCGGCCACACGCTCTACATATTCGTTCATGGCCGCCTCCTTATACGAGGCCGTAGGCCAGCATGGAGTCCGCCACTTTCAAAAATCCCGCGATGTTGGCGCCTGCCGCCAGATCGTTGGCCATACCGTACGCCGCGGCGGCGGACTTGGCGTTTTGATAGAGATCGGTCATGATGGTTTTGAGCTTGTCGTCCACTTCCTCAAAGCTCCAGGAAAAGCGCATGGAGTTCTGACTCATCTCCAGGGCGGAGGTGGCAACGCCGCCGGCGTTGGCCGCCTTGGCGGGGGCAAAGAGAACGCCCGCTTCCTGCAGGGCCGCCACGGCTTTTGGGGTGCAGGGCATGTTGGCGCCCTCGGCCACGGCAAAGCAGCCGTTGTGAATCAGCGTCCGGGCGGACACATCGCTTAGCTCGTTCTGGGTGGCGCAGGGCAGGGCGATGTGGCAGGGGATCTGCCAGATGTCCCGGCAGCCCTCGTGATACACCGCCTGGGGGTGGGTAAGGGTGTAGTCACGGATGCGCCGGCGCTCCACCTCCTTGAGCTGCTTGACGAGCCCCAGGTCGATGCCGTTTTTATCGTAGATATAGCCGTTGGAGTCGGACATGGCCACCACCGTTGCGCCCAGCGCCGTGGCCTTTTCGCAGGCGTAGATGGCCACGTTGCCGGAGCCGGAAATCACCACCGTGGCACCGTCAAAATCGCGGCCGCTGTCACGGAGCATGTTGTCGGTGAAATAGCAAAGCCCGTAGCCGGTGGCCTCCGTCCGGGCCAGGCTGCCGCCGTAAGTCAGGCCCTTGCCGGTGAGAACACCGGTGAACTCGTTGCGCAGGCGCTTGTACTGGCCGAAGAGATAGCCGATCTCCCGCCCGCCCACGCCGATGTCGCCGGCGGGCACGTCGGTATCCGGCCCAATGTACTTGAACAGCTCCGACATAAAGGACTGGCAAAACCGCATGACCTCTGCGTCGGACTTACCCTTGGGGTCGAAGTCGGCGCCGCCCTTGCCGCCGCCGATGGGCAGGCCGGTGAGGGAGTTTTTGAAGATCTGCTCAAAGCCCAGGAACTTCACGATGCCCTCGTAGACCGAGGGGTGGAACCGCAGACCGCCCTTGTAGGGGCCGATGGCGCTGCTGAACTGCACCCGGAATCCCCGGTTCACATGGATGATGCCGGCATCGTCCTCCCAGGGAACGCGGAACTTAATGATCCGCTCCGGCTCCACCAGGCACTCCATCACGCCCTCGGTGATGTAGACCGGGTGCGCGGTGACCACGCTGTCCAGCGATTGCAGGACCTCGCCCACGGCTTGATGAAACTCCGGCTCCGCGGGATTGCGTGAAACGACCCGCTCCATCAGTCCGTTCAGATAAGCATTCTGAAAACTCATAGATGTACCTCCTTGTACAGTGCGAGGGTCGGTGAAGCTCGCGGGCCCTGTTGCCCGCCGGCGGCGCCGGCTTCCGACTGAAATTCTCTGTATAGTAGCAGAGCACAACCCGGATTGCAATGCTTTTTCAGTTTAAACGAATAAATTCGTGTATGCAGACAAAAAACAATTGTCTGCATAGAATGGGTTTTTGTGAAAATAACAACAGTCTTATAGGAGTCAGCGAAAAGGAACGGCCCACAGCTGGGAGGCCGGGCCTTGGAAAATAACCGCTTCCGCCAGCGGCAAAAGGGGAAATGGGAGAAAAAAACGACAGAGCGCCCACGCTGTCCGGCAGGTAAGTCTTGCGGGTAGCGGGGAAGTTTGCTATACTCAGAAGCGAAAGACAACCATTACGCGCCGCGTGATCACCGCCGGCACGAAAGAAAGGAACCTGTTTATGACAAAAAAAGTGGAGATTGAGACTTCAGCAAGACACATTCATCTGACCCAGGCGGATGTGGAGACGCTCTTTGGCAAGGGCTATCAGCTGACCGTGCGGAAAAACCTTTCCCAACCGGGGCAGTACGCCTGCAACGAAAAGCTGACTGTGGTGGGGCAGAAGAAGGAGATCGCCGGCGTGTCCGTTCTGGGCCCCTGCCGCAAGGCGACGCAGGTGGAGGTATCGCTGACGGACGCCCGCACCATTGGCGTGGCCGCGCCCATCCGTGAGTCGGGGGATCTGGCGGGCAGCGGCAGTTGCCGTCTGGTGGGCCCGGCGGGGGAGGTGACGCTGAAGGAGGGCGTCATCGCCGCCAAGCGCCACATCCATATGCCCCCTGCCGACGCCCGGGAGCTGGGCATCGAAAACGGCCAGATCGTCAGCGTGAAGGCAGCCTCCGACGAGCGCAGCCTCATCTTCGGCGACGTGGTGGTGCGGGTCAGCGAGGCGTACGTGCTGACGATGCACATCGACACGGACGAGAGCAGCGCCGCCGGCTGCACGCCGGGCATGATGGGCGAGATCCTGGTGTAAACGGCGCCGACCGCGCCGCTTTGGAAAATAAGCGCAAAAAAGTGATGAAGCTCTGCCGCTTTGGGCGGAGCTTCATCACTTTTTTTGATCAGCGTGCGTGCGGTCTGCCCTAAAACACCGGCCCCTTACAGAAGCTGCGCCGCCATAAAAAGCCAGTGGGCAAAGATGCCGGTGCAAAGACCGCCCACGGTGTGGAAAACGATGGCCTTGCCCGTCATTTTGTTGCAGTCCAGAACGTCCATCATGGAAACGTGGGTGCTGAGATAACCGCTCCAGCACATGCACATGGCCGTGAAAACGGCGATGGCACCGCTGTTGATATGGTACGGCTGTGAAAAGCGGCAAAGACCCGGTTCGGTCAGTGTCCGAACCGGGCCTTTTTTGCGTTGTTCGCCGTCACTGATGGCCGCCCGCGGGAAACTGCCGGCCGGTGTTGTCAATGGTACACTCACCCGTGAGCAGCAACTGGGACACCGGCACCACGGAGTAGCCGTCCGCGATGAGGGACTCCAGAACGGCAGGCAAGGCTTCGGGGGTGTGCTCCCCGGCGTTGTGGAAGAGGATGATCTCGCCGGGATGCACCTTGCCCACGATGCGCGAGCAGATCTGATTGGCGGAGAGACCCTTCCAGTCTAAACTGTCCAGCGACCACTGAATAGGCTCCATGCCCATGGAGCGGAGGGCAGAGATCACATGGTCGTCGTACTCGCCGAAGGGACAGCGGATCAGCGTAGGCGTCACCCCGGAGGCCGCCGCGATCTTTTCGTTGCAGGCGGTGACGTCGTCCACGATCTGCTGAGCCGAGAGGGTGTTGAAGTGACTGTGGGCGTTGGAGTGGTTCATGACCTCGTGGCCGGCGGCGGTGATGGCCTTCACGGTGTCGGGGTACTGGTCCGCCCAGTTGCCCACCACGAAGAAGGTGGTCTTGACGTTGTATTTGGCCAGCACATCCAGTATCTTTTGCGTATTGTCCGCACCCCACGGGAACGGAAGACTGCGGCCATTGTACCGCAAGGGATCGCTGGAATAAAAGCGCGGAGGGAAAGATGAAAAACACAAAAACATTAGCATCAAAAGTGTACAAATTATTGTGTATAGACCGGAATTGTTTAATGTCATTATATCATTTCTTGAAGAGTGGGCAAGAGAAAATTTTTGCCGGCTGCATCTTCAGCTCCGGGTTGGACGGGAATGTGCTGATGCTGATGATAAATTTTTTGGCCATCCACAATCGCATGACCGAAATATTTTCCGGTGATCGGACATTGCTGGTACGGGCGAATGCACCTGTTGATTTTTAACAATTTCGGTGTGGAGAGCAGCACCGAGTATGCGATGGAGCAGATGTTTTTATCATCGACACCGCTATCGCTGCCGCAAGCTTCGTGATTGTTACCACCAATTTGAAGCTGGACGAACTGAAAAGTTCGCCCGACCTCGCGTACATACATATCTATCGTATCTATAACCGCATCCTGAAACATTATGCGATGATTCTCTTTGATGGGAAGAACTTTTGACAGGAAAACGCCGCCGCGAACAAGGGTAACGGCGCGGGAGATCATGACCTTTCCGCCAGAAGATCGGTGAATATTTGAACCGCAGCGCCGCTTGTGACAACGGACTTCTTATAACGGCCCACCAGAATAGAGCATTCCCTGCCAGAAATCGTGCCTTTTTGGGCTCGGAGACTTACAACCAAGATTCTTTCCACGCGTCCATTTCCCTCAGCAGTTTCCGATAAAGCACATCACGATTTTCCGTCGTGACGGTATAGACAACGGCGTTGGGGTGGGCACGCACCTGATTCAGAAACGGGACGTCATACCGAGCCTTCACAGCGGCCAGCACAGGAACGCTTTCGTCCAGCGCGATAAAAACGGCAGCGGTAAAAAGAGAGGCCTGGGCCTCCATAAAACCCAGTTCGTCCATCACCAGAATACTGCCGGGCCGTGCACTGCGTATATAGCGCGCCCCCAACGTATCGAACGCTTCCAGACGAATGTTGTGAGTCCGTCGGTCGCAGGTGCCGACCAAATTATCCTCCGAACAGACGCGCTGGTTTTCCGCTTGAGCGGCAGGATGAATGTAGATGGGATGAAAGCCTGTTTCATCTTCTGCCTGCCGTTTGGTGACGAAACCGCTTATCGGCATGGCGGCATAGGAAAGCAGGCGGCGGATCAGGGTGCTTTTTCCGGCGCCAACCTCTCCGCAAAGTAAAATATGATGCATCACTGTTCCTCCTGTACGCCGATAGAGTGCTTCACCAGCACGGTATACTGCTCCGCAGTCAGTTCATAGTGGTAAAATAGCTGAAAATACCGCGCGGCTTCCGTATAGAGATCATATCCCGCTGCATCGGGGTAGAGCAGCTGCGACATCCACATCATGCCAAGATACCGCTGCACGGAGGGCGGAAAACCCATCCAGTTATATGGGCCGTAGGGCACTTCGTAGTACCGTCCCGTCCGGATGGCGCTCATCTGCTGCCATGCAGGATCCGAGCTGACAATTTCATAAATGCTGCCGGGTGCAAACAAGATGACGTCCGGATTCCACTGCAGGATCTGCTCCATATTCACCTCATTGCCGGTGCCCTTTCCGGAGGGGCTGTCTATAACGGCCAGATTATTGGAAAGCATGTCGATGACCTCAGCATGGTAACTGCCGGCGGCAATGATGTTCTGTCCCAGGTCGCCCATGCAGTAGAGCAAATTAACTTTGTCCACGCTTCCGGCAATCTCACAGGTTCGCGCGTAGACGGAATCACAGTAGGAACCCAGGGCTTCCCCCTCATCCGGCAGTCCCAACAGATGACCCAGCAGACGGAAAGCATCCCCGGTCGTCCGCGTGGAAGCTGTAATGTGGATGAACGGCAGCCCGGTCTGCTTTTGCAGGGAATCCATCTCCTCCGCAATGCCGGCTTTATCTTCTCCCACATCAATGACCACCTGCGCCCCACTGCCCAGCAGGGTCTCCAGATTTAGCTCGCCTTTGCCGCCGTAAAGCTGTCCCAGCACGGGCAGATCCAAATACTTATCATCCAGAAAAGCAGCAGCGTCATTGCTCCAGGCAGTGGAAATCCCCACCAGCTTATCCGGACAGAGCGCAAACAACACCAACTGCGTCATAGGCCCGGTGACGGCAATACGGTCGATCTGCGCGGGAACCTCCACGGTGCGGCCAAGGGAATCTGTAAAAGCGGTCATCTTTGCATCGGAAGTATCCGTCATGTTTTTGCTACCGCAGCCAGCCGGTAGGGAACAAAGAAGGCAAAGTAATACCAGCAGAGATAAAATCCGTTTCATGGGTTAAATTCCTTTCTGTCAAGGCTGTCAAAGTTGGGCGGGAATGTCTGCTGTTTCGACGCCGATCAGGCCCAGCGGGCGGCAGGAAGAGATGCAGTAGGGAAATTCTTCGGAACGGGTGGGAACCAGCAGCCGCGACACGTCGCCGATGTCGTGAGGGATGCCTGAATCAAACAGACGCAAAAACAGGATGGCGTCCTCCTTTGTCCGAAAGGGCTGACCCATTTCAAGAGAAAAAGTCTGAGCGGCATAGGGGATCTTCCGCTGCTCCAGTTCCCGGCAGGTGCGGGAAAAAGAAAAACGCTCCGGTTTTTGGGAAGAAAGCGCAAAACGGTGTGTTTCCCAGTCCTTCTTTATCAGAAACAGCCTGCCCCGGCACTGATTCCGGGCCGCGCTCAGCGCCTCTTCCACGCTGCCGAAAAAGCAGAACACCATGGCGTCATAAAATGTTTCAGGCTCCATGGCAAAAAGATCGCCATGCAGGATCTTCAGTCCGGGAAAATCGCCGGCTGCGCCCTGCAGCACGGAAAGAGCGGCGGCGCTGGTGTCAACAGCGGTGACGGAAAACCCGCGCCGGGCCAGCGCAAGGCTTAAAAAGCCAAGCCCACAGCCGGCGTCGCAGACATGAGATCCCGGCGGCAGGGCAGCCGCGACACGTCCTGCGATAGCGTCGTCAAAACAGTTGTATACGGCGGCATCCTTACGGAAACGAATGACGTCAGGCGTCCACTGAAACATACCCTCACCCCTTCTTCTGCATCTCCGGAACAATCAGCGGGCCGCTGTCGCTTGCCTGCAAATGAACCGTTACGCCATAGAGCCGGCGGATCAGCTCCGGTGTGAGAATGCACTCCGGCACACCGGACGCCGCCACCTGACCGTCCAGTATCGCCGTGGCGCGGTCAGCGTACCACAGCGCATGCTGTGGGTTATGGGTGGAGAGAAGAACCGTATAGCCTTCGTCGACCAGCGCCCGGATGCCGGAGAGTACCAATGCCTGATTGCCATAGTCCAGGCTGGCGGTGGGTTCATCCATCAAAAGTGTCCGCGCCTGCTGCGCCAGTGCCCGGGCAATAAGCACCAGCTGCTGCTCTCCGCCGGAAAGACGGAGAAAGCTTTTGTCCGCCAGACGGGCAATCCCCAGGTGCGCCAGCGCGTTTTCAGCCTGTGCCAGTTCCTGCGTTCCGGGAGTGGAAAATGGAGAGAGCCGGTGCGTAGTACCCATAAGCACCATGTCCCGAACGGAGTAGGAGAAGGTCTGACTGTGTGACTGGGGAATATAGGCAATATGGTGTGCCAACTGGCGGGGGATGAACTGCCGTGTGTCGGAACCGTCAAGACGTATCGTACCGCTGTAATGGGGGAGAAGCCCCAGAATACAGCGAAAGAGAGTGGTTTTCCCTACGCCGTTGGGCCCCAAAATGGCAAGCAGCTGCCCATTTTCGGCAGAAAGACTGACCTGCGACAGCACTGTATGACTGCCGTAGGAGAAATTCAGCTGTTCCACGGAAATGCTCACAAATTCTTCTCCTGTTTCATCATGAGATAGATAAAAAACGGCGCGCCGATCAGGGCGGTCAGGATGCCGATAGGGATTTCCGTGGCGAGAAGATTTCGGGAAACATCGTCCACGATCAGCAAAAAAGCGGCGCCCACCAGCATGGAGCCCGGCAGCAAAAAGCGATAGTCGCTGCCCATCAGCTTGCGGACCAGGTGCGGAATCACAAGACCCACCCAGCCGATCATACCGCTGACCGACACGCTGGCCGCGGTGATGAGTGTGGAGGCAAGAATGACGACGAGGCGCAGCAGGTTGGTGTTGATGCCAAGCGTGTGAGCCTCTTCCTCTCCCAGTGTCAGCAGATTGATGCGCCAGCGGACCAGCAGCAAAGTCAGACATCCAGCCGCCATGGGGATCAGAGACAGCAGTACCGTGTGCATCTTGCTGCCGTTCAGACTGCCCATCATCCAATAGGTGATGGCAGGCAGCTGGTTGGAGGGATCCGCCACCAGTTTGATATAGGAAGTGCCGGCGGAGAAAAGAGAACTGACCATAATCCCGGCCAGAATCAGATTAATCACCGGCAGATCCGGCGCCCGGCGCGCAATGAAAAAAACGGTTCCTACTGCAACAAGACTGGCGGCAAAGGCGGCCGCAGTAATCTGATAGGACGTACCGCCCCGCAAGATCGCCAGCGCCGCACCGAACGCCGCGCCGGAGGAGGCGCCCAGAATGTCCGGCGCCGCCATCGGGTTGCGAAAAATGCCCTGATAGGAGGCACCCGCCGCACTGAGACAGCATCCCACCAGACACGAGAGCAGGATACGCGGCAGACGGACATTCAGCACGGACGCCTCCATGGCGCTCGTCCACGTCTTTTTCATGGGGAAAATACCGCTCAGCAGAATTTTTATCACGTTCCCCACTGATACACCGTAGCGCCCAATGGCAAAGGAAAAAAGGAAAAGAACCAGCAAAATGCCGGCGAACAGCAAAAGAACCGGGCCTTTGTGCCCGCATAAAGTATTTTTTTGCTTTGACAGCCTGTTGTTTGTTTCCATAGACGCCCCACTGGTCGTTATTTTAGTTTGAGAATAATGCAATTGCATTTTAGCAAGCTTTTTTCCCCTTGTCAACCTGCTGGAAAGCGGCAAAAGTTTTGCTGTTGACAGCAAGAATGGAAGCCGCTATACTTGGATGAGAATAACGAAAATGGAGGAGACGGCTATTTGAAAAAAATCGGTGCGGGGAAAAGAGCGGCGGCCCTGCTGATGGCGACCGCTGTTCTCTTGCTCTGCGGCTGTCGGGCCGACATTTCCGCCTATGGGAAAACGCCCATTCTTATTGTAGGACTGCTGGAGGAGGATTTTACGGTCACGCCGGAGGAACTGGTGAATATGAAATGTGTTTCCGGTATTGCCACCGGCAGCAGCGCCAAGGCGGGCACGGTGCAGGGGTGGGGACCCACGCTGGAAACTTTTGTGGAGCGGTACGGCCATACGCTGGATGAATTTAAATGCGTGACATTTTACGCGTCCGATGATTACCATATAGCGCTGGGGCCTGTCACATGGGAAAAGCGTGATGTGATTCTATCCGTCGCCAACGGCGGCAAGCCGTTGGAAGCGGGGCAATGTCCCCTGCGGGTAGTCATACCGGGAGCTGATTCCGGGAAATGGATTCGGATGGTGGACAAGATCCAGTTTACCTATCTGAAAGGATGATTATGAAAAAGAAATGGTTTTCCGGTCTGCTGCTTTTATGCCTGCTGCTGGCATTGCTGCCTGTCAGGGCGCAGGCGGCAGAGTCTGACAACGATGGCGATGGTCTGGCGGCTGATTCGCTTACCATTAAGGTGGGTTATTTCGGCGGGCCGTACTATGAAAAAAAGGTCTGTACCATTTCCCAGCTGCAGGCGCTGGGAGTGGAGGAAAAGGTCTACTCCTATCTGGACAGAAAACCGTCGGTGGTGTATGACCGCATCTCCGGCGTCCGGCTTTTTGATGTGCTGGACAGCGCCGGAATAGACGTCAATTCCGTTCTTTGGTACCACTTCAGCACGGCGGACGCCAACGGCGGCTACTGGACATCTTTCAGCGGCGATTTTTTGCAGGAGACTCGATATTCGTACCCGGACCTGGCGGCCTGTCTGGAGGATGACTATGGTACGCTGAGGATTTCAGACGAGGAGCGTCTATGGGGCAGCTGCTCAGAGGTGGAACCCATGCTGGCGCTGACGGACAGCTGGCTGCGCTATGATCTGGGCACCAGCTATGATTCTGCCCAGCACATTCAAACCTCGGGAAAACGGCTGCGGCTGATGTACGGCCAGACTCAGCCGCTGGAAATCATGGCGTCTTCTTCTGCCAAGTGGGTTTATGAAATTGATGTTCAGCTGGAAGGAGCCCCTCGGATCGTCGCGGAAGATGGCAGCACTCTAAACCTGAGAATGGGAAATAATCACACCCTGCAGGTGACGGTTAATACGGCGGACAGCGTCATTACCAACCTGATCAGAAACGGGCTTCAATACAGCTCCAGCGACACTTCGGTCGCCGCGGTGGATGCCGATGGTCATGTGACAGCGATCGGAACAGGAAGCGCCACAATTATGGTGTCCTACGACTATGCATATTCCGAGGGAAACGCCGTGCAGCACAAGACGATCTCTGATCAAATCACCGTCAATGTGGGTCCTATACAAGAGAATGGCGAGGGAGGTTCGGGATCCGGTTCAGGCACAGGAACGGGTGACAGTGCAGGCACAAGCGGCTCAGGGACCGGCTCAGGCTCTGGAATCGGTCATGGTACAAATGACAGCAGCGGTACCAGTTCCGGCGCGCAGAGCGGAAATATTTCGGCCGGCACTGCTTCCGGTGCGCAGGCGGAGGGCAGCGTGACCAGCCAAAACGCCGCCTCCGCTTTTGAAGAACAGGAACAGAAGAGCGAAACGCTTTATGCGAAAAAAGACGCTTCCGCCGCAGAGCAGGAACTACTCAAACAGACGCTGGACACCCAGGGAGGCAAAACGGTCATCGCAAAAAAAATACTTTCCGGCCAACAGACCGCCGGCATCCGTAGCGATGCCGGCGACAGCGCCACAGGAGGAGCCTCCGCCGGCGGCGAGGAGGGCGGCTCTACGCTGTCCATACGTTCGCCCATGCTGCAGACAGGTATTTTCTGCCTGCTCTTCTTTCTCCTGGGTGCCGGTGGCATGTGCTGGAAATATAAACGTGAGATATGAGAGGGAAAGAAAATGCTTGGAGCAACGTTGAACGAGATTTTGCGCGCAGCGGCCAGCGCCCTGCGGTATCCGGTGATTGCGGCGCTGATTCTGATGATGGCGTCGGCGCTGGTTTTGCTGGGCAGCCTGATCGCCGAGATCTTTACAGAGCGCCGTCATCTGAAGGTGAAAATGCCGGAGTTGGTGGACAGCCTGCGGGCAAAGGAGATCCCCACGGCGGAATGCATCGCCGGCGGCGGCCTTTTGAAGCGTCAGAAAGCTGCCCTGACGGAGTTGACCGCCCATCCGGAGCTGACAGACAATATGCGGGAGGCTCTGGCGGCCCGTATGCTGGATCAGGAGCAAAACCGCTACAACCGGCTAATCAAATACTCGGACATGATTTGCAAGCTGGGTCCCATGTTTGGCCTGATGGGAACGCTGATCCCGCTCGGTCCGGGCATCATTGCCCTTGGCAGCGGTGATACCTATACACTGTCCACTTCTCTGCTGACCGCTTTTGACACCACCATTGCCGGGCTGATCAGCGCGGCGGTCTGCCTGATTATTTCCACCGTCCGAAAGGCCTGGTACGGCAATTATATGTCCATGCTGGAAGCACTGATGGACTGTGTGCTGGAAGTGGAGAAGAAGCCGTGAGAAGACGATTTACGCATAACGGGCCGGTCATCGGCAGTGAAGAGGACGTGAATCCCATGGATTACATTCCCAATCTGGCAGACGCCATGCTGGTGCTGGCTGTGGGAATTATGATGGCGCTGGTGGTGGCGTGGAAGGTGGATATTGCCAACACGGTGCCTCAGGCCTCAGATGTGGCGGACGCACAGGCGCTGGAGGACACGGTGAACAGTCTGGATGTGTCCGATGTGGAATCCGACAAGGACGTGCCGGTGGATGAGTACGGTCTTTCCGAGTACGGTATGCTTTACAGGGATGCCAGCGGCAACTTGTATGTGGTAAAAAGCGAAGTACAAACTGAAAATGGGAGGTGACAGGGAACTGCGGCAAATGCGAGCCGACACAACGCGTAGGGGAAACCTCAAGCTGTCGGAAAACATTTGAAAAAAGGAGAAAGACCATGAAAAACATTGCAAAAAAGACTCTGTCTGTTTTTCTGGCGCTGGCGATGACACTGTCACTGTTTACGGGACTGTATGTAACAGCCAACGCAGAGCCGGCATCAGCCATACAACTGGCAGGCGGACAAGTCATTACCCAGAACGGCACCTATCAACTGACGGCGGATGCCGCCGGCGCCATTACCGTGGCAACGGGTGTAACCGATGTGACCATCATCGGAAATGGCATTGCCTATAACAATAACGTGACGGACACTTCCTCCACGGGTTATGGGTATATTACCAGCACGCCCAACGCGGTAACCGTAGATTGCTCCGCGGCGGCGGGCATTCATCTGACACTTCAGAATTTCTATGATTCGGTCAAGACAAATACGGCCAATGTGCTCAATTTTTCGGGCACAGGCAACCGACTGACCATCAGCGGCACCTGCCTGCTGGATTATGACGTGGGCTATACCAGCAGCAACGACGCACTGATCCATGTGGCAAAGGGCAGCAGCCTGACGATGGATGGCAGCGGCACCCTATATCAGTATAACTGCACCCAGGGCGCCGGTATCGGCGGCAACACCGGCGAAATGAACGGCGAGCTGGTGTTCAGTCTAGCCGGATGCCTGTTTATCAAGGGGACTAGGCAGGGTGCGGTGATCGGCGCGGGCGCGCGCGCCAGTTCCAGCAGCGACGTGCCAGGAAGCGTCACTTTTAACTCTGGCACCTATAACATCATCACCAACTCCAGGGGCGCGGCCATCGGCGGCAGCGCCGGCTCCGCCGGCGGTTCCATCGGCACCAGCGTCGTGGTCAACGGCGGTACTATCAGCATCAACACCGACTATTCCGGCGCGGCTGTGGGCGGCGGCGGGTATGCCCAGGGCAACGACTCCTCCGGCGGCACCCTGACAGTCAACGGCGGTTCCCTGCGCCCTTACGTGGATAAAAACGCAGCCAGCAATGTAAACACCGGCTGGAACGGCAAGACCCTGACCGAGGGCGTCAACGACGCCATCATTACGGCAAAGCGCCAGAATGCCGGCGCTGACACGGTCTATCTTTGTAAGCTTGACACGGCCGGAGTGAACGCCAATACAAACGGCAGCTACACCGTCAATGTGGATGGAAAAGCTTTCTATACCGGTGCGCGGCATGCCTATTCCTTTGTCTATGACGGGGTGGATCGCAATGTTACCTGGAACACCACGCCGCTGAGCACCATCGGCAACTGGGCGCCGGACAGCAGCGACACCAATGTGTACCTCTATCTGACGGGCAAAGACCATGTTATTGGTGTGAACGGAGTCTATCAGCAGGTGGTTTGGTCGGCCGACATGCAGACCTTCACTTCAAAGACGATGACTTCCTATCCTGTTATCTTTTCTGCGACGCCCTCTTCGGCAAGTGTGGCGGTCAGCAGAGACGGCACCGTTTATGCGGCCAATTCCGACGGCACCTATTCCCTGCCGGACGGTACGTATGATTACAGCATTTCCGCCTACGGATATGCAACAAAGACCGGTTCTGTGACCGTGAATGGGGCGAGCCAGACGGTAACGGAAGAACTGAACCGCGACGCTGCGCTGGCGGCGGTTACTTTTGCTGTGACGCCCTCGGATGCGGCAGTGCGTGTGCTGAGCAGCACTGGTATCGTCTACCCGGTGGAAAACGGTGTTGCTTATGTGCCCGACGGAACCTACAGCTGGACCATCACCCATGACGGATATTATGCCTCCACCTGCGGATTTAAGGTAACAGGCGGTGCGGCGGCCCTGTCCACGTCGCTGAGCGCCAGTATCCTCAGTACATACAAGCTGACGAATTTCTTCTCCAACGGCATCTTTACCGTTCCGCTGGAAACCTTTACTGCCTCCGCCAATACCGGCGCGTGGGACGGCGTAACCATTGATGTCAGCTGGTATAACCATACCGACAGCACCTTTACCATCAGCACGCCTGCCCAATTGATGGGCCTGGCCGCCATTGTCAACGGCATTTACAACGCGGAGATTACCACCATCATCGACGACGTCAACGGCGACGGCAAAAACGAGACCTATACTCCTGCGGCGTATGACCAACTTTCCAGCCGGAAGATTGTGGCCAAGACCTCCACCGGCTCCACTGGCTCCAACAATCTCACCACTACCAATGATTACTGGTACGGCGGATCTATGACGGAGGGCGAATATCAGTCTGATTTCAACAAAAAGACGGTCAACCTCGCCGCGGACTTAGACATGGGCGGTTATCAGGATCAGAACGGCAACTGGACCGGCGCCCGCTATATGCCTATCGGAGGCCAGTACACCATGCACTATATCTGCACCAGTGTATCCGACGGCCTGAGCAAGCTGTCGTCGTCCTTTGACGGGACGCTGAACGGCAACGGCCATCTTGTCTACAATATCTACTGCGACCGCTATTCCGCCGTCAATTATGGCGACAGCCAGTCTGTGGGACTGATCGGGCGCCTGGGTGTCCATGACAGCGACTACAACAACAACCATGTGACAGCTTACAGTCCCGTGGTGGAAAACGTGGCTGCGGCCGGCTATATCTATGCCCGCCGCAGTGTGGGCGGCATTGTGGGCAAAACCGGACACAGCGCGGCGGTGGATCTGTACGACGGTTCTGCCGGTCCCGCCATTCGCAGCTGTGTCAACTTTGCCACGGTGAAAAACACCGATTCTAAGGGCTGCGGCGGCATAGCCGGCGCAGGCTGGAACAAGGCAGTGATCGAAAACTGCGCCAACTTCGGCACTGTTTTTACCTCCTACAGCAACGCAGGCGGCATCTCTGGCAGCTGTGAAGCCGCTGTGACCAATTGTTATAACGTGGGCTATGTGAACGGCAGCCGGTCTAATCAGGCGCAGGCGATGGGCACCAACAACGGCGGCGCTGTGTGGAACAACTGCTACTGGCTGACGGGCTCCAGCTATGCGGATTCTGTGGACAGCTATGCATTTCCCGCAGTCTACGGCTCGACTTCCGGCAGTACCGTCACGGAAGTCACCAGCTTTGGTGCCCTGGCTTCCGCCGACTTTCTGAAAAATCTGAACGGCGGCGGACGCGGCTGGGTCACTGTGACAAATGCCACCCCGATTTATCGTCTTTTGTCGACAGCATCCTTTACCAACTGCAAGCTGACTGCCACAGGTGTCAATGCAGCGGAATTCCCTGTGCCCCGCGTATTTGACAACACCGACAAGAGCAGCTGCACCAGTGTAGCCTTTGAATCCAATCCCACCTGCTTCTCTTATATCGAGGGTCAGACCTTTGATTTCACCGGGCTTAAAATCAAGGCCGCCTGGTCAGACGGTACTTCGGAGTACCTGACTGACTATACCGTCAGCAACACCCAGCCGCTGACTACGTCGGACAAAGAAATTACGGTGTCCGGCACCCATGGAGGCCAGAGTTATTCCCGCACCTACTATTTCAGTGTGGCGGCCAATGAGATTTCCTCCATTTCCATCACATCTGATCCCTCCAATACAATTTACGCCAAGGGCGAGGATGTTTCAATTGCAGGAATGGCCGTCAAGGCTTACTATACCAACGCACCGGAAAAAGCGATTAACCTCACGGAAAAGACAGCGGAAAAACCGGATGGCTATACCTGGTCGGTGGATGCCGCGAGCGGTGTGCTGACGGTCTCTTATACGTATGGCAATCAGACGGTCACTGCGCCTGTGCATCTGACGATTTTGAACACACCGGCACCCACGCAGGATGAAAGCGGCTTCTATCTGCTGAATACAGCAAATGACTTGGTCTGGTTTGCCAATCGGGTCAATACCGGCTTCGCTGAGTCCCATCAGACCGACAGTGCCAAGCTAACGGCGGATATCGATCTGACCGGCACGAATTTCAAGTCAATCGGCGGTATTGCCGTTGCCACGCAGTACAAAGGCACCTTTAACGGCAACCATCACACCGTCACTTTGGGCCTAGACAGTAAATCAAACTACTGCGGCCTGATTGGCTATACCGGTGACGGTGCGGTGATCCGCAATCTGACCATTGCGGGAACCGTTACCAGCACGGCCAACTATGTGGGCGCAGTCGTGGGATATGTCAATGGTAAATGCACCATCAGCAGCTGTGTCAATAAGGCGGTTGTCACCGGCGCCGGTCAGTACACCGGCGGCGTGGTGGGCTATGCCGCCGGCTTTATGGGCGGCAATGTGCCCGGCGTTATCTCTATAACAGACTGCTTGAACCACGGAACTGTAAAAAGTACGAGCACCAGCGGCTATGTGGGTGGCGTCGTCGCCTATACGGAGGCCAAGGGCCCCGCAGGTGGGTCAGTTACTGCCAGCGGCTGCGGCAATACGGCGGCTGTTATCGGCGCCGGGCCCAATGTGGGCGGCGTCATCGGCTATGCCAAAAACGGTGCCAATCAGACCACCACCATTAGCAGTTGCTATAACACCGGCGCAGTGTCCTCAACGGGCAAAAACTATGTGGGCGGCGTTGTGGGTTATGTCAATGGACAGGTTGAAGCGACTTCGATAGAGAACATCTACAATACCGGCAGTGTGCTGGGCGATCAATATGTGGGCGGTTTGGTGGGATATCTCTACGGAAGAGATACCTGGGGAGATAAAGTGACCCTGACCAACAGCTATACCACCGGGGCAGTGACCTCTAGCTCCGGCAATACCACTTTTACCGGCGCGGTGATTGGCTCCCAGTATGACGGAACAGTGGTGGCAAATACGTATTACCTTACAGGAAGTTTTTTGCAGGCAAATGGTACATTCAGTGCAGACAGGGGCAGCTTTTTCGCGACGAGTAAGACACTGGAGCAGATGAAATCGGCAGACTTTGCCGCTGCTCTGGGCAGTGGATTCCAGAAAGCGACCTGCGGTACACCCACTCTCAGGACGCAAACAGATAAAGCAACCACACCTGCAGCTGAGTTTTCAGCTGACACCGGATCTTTGAAGAATGTCGTCGCAGGCCAGATGTATCGGATAGACGGAGGCGCCTGGGCGACAATTACAGGAAGTTCGGCAGATCTCTCCGGCCTTGTAACCAAAGCCTGCACGCTTGAGATCTACCAGCCGGGTGATAACAAAGAAATCTTTGATTCTGGTGTACAGACAATTCAAGTGACTCAGGCGGCAAAGCCCACCGGACTGGGAACAACCCGTACCAGCAGCAAGACTGCGGCGGATGGAACGATTACAGGAGTCAGCTCCGGTATGGAATATCAGAAGTCCGGCAGTAATAGCTGGACGGCGGTAACCGGTGTAACGGTTACCGGATTGGCAGCGGGCCATTATCTGGTGCGAGTCAAAGCGGCGAGCACTGCGTTGTCCAGCCAGACGGTTTCGCTCACAGTTCTGATTACCCCCAAACCTGAGATTATAATTGACGCAGCAAATATTATAGCTGAAGGTGATCATATTACCATTCAACCCTCCGTATTTGCGGATCTGAGCAGTGCCATTACTGAAGCCAAAGAAAAAGCAGTGCCTCTGAAAGTGGATCTTTCCTCCTTGCCTGCACAGGGTAAAAAAATAGTTCTGCCTGCCAATTTGGTTTCTGCTGTTAACCAGAATGACAGCGATGTTGAATTGACGATGCCTGGCGGTATTACAATTTTCCTTAACGCAGGTGCGGCCTCTGCCATTGCGACAGCGGCAAATAATCAGGAAATCGCGATAGCAGCCGAGATGCGAACCGATACTGAAATTACTGCGGAGGATCGAGCGCAGGCCGACGGAAAAAAGGTTGCAGCAATTTTGGATGTAAAGATCGTATCAAATGGTAACACCGAGATTCATAGTCTGGGTGACGGAAAAGCACTTGTTACCATTAATTGTGTCACGATTAAGGGTGATCCTTGTGTGTATAAGCTCTGGCATAAGGTGGATGGCAGACTGATTGAAACGAAATTTACTGTGGTTAAAACAGGTGAAAACACTTATGACTTGAGTTTTGAGGCAAATGGATTTTCCGGTTATATCCTGGGATTTGAGCCTGAAGTCAGCTCCAACATAGTCGATAACACGAGTCCTGAGTCTAAAGCCGGCTCCAACATAGTCGATGGCATAAGTCCTGCGCCTGAAGCCAGCCCCAACACAGGCGATAGCATGGGATTTGACTGGGTGATAGCATCCATCTGTTCAACACTTTCAATAATGGGTGCTGTGCTGTTAAAGAGAAAAAAGGCAGCAGAAGAATAATCTAAAAGCGCCCGGTGTTCGGATAGACGTGCTAACAAATGAATTGAGTCGGCAGCCTTCAAAGGCCGCCGACTCAATTCATTTGTACCCTGAGAGCATTTGCCAAAATGAGATAATGTCTACTGAACAGTAAGCGCCAAACAGGGTGACGGGTTTCTCGAGCCATAAAGGTGTGGGATAACAGTGTCGGTAATTACCGACATTGTACTGCATCAGTACCGTCTGCGCCGCAGAGGCTTCTGTGAAGCTGCTGCAGCAGCAGGAGGACGCCGCCAAGAAGGCTGAAAAAGCTAAAAAAGCCGAGGAAGCCGCCCAAGCAGCCACCAGAGAAAACACAGATATAGTCATGGATGAAACGGCAAAGCAGACGCTCAGCGACAGTCTGGCCGCGGCCATGCAGAACGACCCGGCGCTGGCCGCCAAGGTACAGCAAGCCACCGACAGCGGCAAAAAGCGCCTGTAACCAAGAAACGGCGCGGCATGGCCCGCACCCGCCCGTCCCGTTCAGACGCGGCAAGCTAGACCTGATCGCTGCCGTCCAAATAAAAGAAACCTTCGTAACGGCAGCCCAGTACCTCCGCAATTTCCAGCAATTCCCTCCCAGAGAAGTTATCACGTTTAAATTTGTTATAAAGATTTGAGGGCGTCGTATGCAGCAACTGTGCAAGCTGCGCGGCGCTCATATTTTTTTTGACCAACAGGATTTTGATTTTTCTGCCATTGCCATGAAAACAACTCCTAAAACGCTGGGCGGTATCACTTAATAATACTATTATAAAACCGTAAAATTATATTAAACGACTTTACAATGATATTTCACATGTTCCCGCGGAAAAACGCAAGAGGATTCTGGACGCATGAAACGCCGGCGGGCTTCATACAATGGCGGTAAACCAAGGGGAGGAGGGACAATCTATGGAACAGTGTCCGGCGCGCGCCGAGAGTGAGAAAAACAAAACATACCAGGTGATCCGTAAGTATGAGGGTGAAATGGCGGCGGAGGAACTGGTGCTGCGCCTGATCAGGGCGCATATGCACGCGGCATAATGAAAAAGACGACTGAAAGGGGGTGGACGGAACGAAAAAAGCAACGGAAAGCGGAGCACTTTGGCGGGCTGCACTTTACGCAAGGCTTTCCCGTGAGGACGGCGACAGGGCGGAAAGCGACAGCATCGCCAACCAGAGAGACCTTTTGCAGAGCTATGCCGCTTCACTGCCGGAAACGGAAGTTTTCGACATTTACACAGATGACGGCTTCACGGGAACCAATTTCGCCCGTCCTGCCTTTGAGAGAATGCTGGCAGATATAGAAACCGGACAGGTCAACTGCGTGATTGTCAAGGATCTTTCCCGTTTTGGAAGAGACTACATTGACGCCGGGCGGTATCTGGAGCGCTGGCTGCCCTCCCACGGTGTCCGCTTTATCGCCGTCAACGACCACATCGACAGTGAACGCGGCGCCTATGACATGATGATGCCGCTGAAGAACCTCTTCAACGCCCAGTACGCCAAGGATATTTCGCTGAAAGTGAAAAGCGCCTTTGCTCAAAAGCAGCGCAGCGGGAAATTCATCGGCGCCTTTGCTTGTTACGGGTATCTGAAGGACCCGGAGGATCACAACCATCTGATCATTGACCCGGTGGCGGCGCAGGTGGTGAAGCGGGTCTTCTCCCTGTTTGACAGCGGCGAGGGAAAGGTGCGGATCGCCAAAGAACTCAATCGGGAAAAGGTGCCATGCCCCAGCGAGTACAAGCGCCTGATGGGGGAGAGGTACCGCAATGCCAATCGGATAGAAAACATGGTCTACTGGACCTATTCCACCGTACATAAAATGCTGCAAAATCCCATGTATACCGGCAATATGGTTCAGGGACGCACCCAGCGAACCACCATGCACGGACAAGCCAAAGAGCGGGAGCCGGAGGATTGGATCGTGGTGGAGGGCACGCATGAGCCCATCATCCCGAAGGAGCAGTGGGACCGGGTACAGATCCTTCTGTCCCGCAGCGCAAGGGAACCGGACTTTGAAAAAAACGTCAGCCCCTTTGCGGGATTTCTCAAATGCGGGGACTGCGGGCGTTCCATGGCCAAGACCACATGGAGCCGCCGTGTGTTTTACACCTGCGGCGGCTATAAGCGCTATGGCCCCACCGCCTGTACGAGCCACTATATTACCATGGAAACGGTGGAAAAAATCGTACTCTCTGATCTCAACCGCATTATCGCCAGCATCAGAGATCTGAAAGAACTGGCGGAAAGAGGGGAGAAGCAGATAAGGCCGGAAGGCCGCACTCAGGGAGAGACGGACAGGCTCAAGGCGGCGCTGGAACGGGTGACGCGGCTGAAAAAAGGCGCGTATGAAGATTACCGGGACAAGCTGCTGAGCCGGGCGGATTTTCTGCAATATAAAAAGGACTACGGCACCCAGGAGGAGAAGCTGACGGCACAGCTGGAACAATTGCGATTGGACAGAGAAAAGGCCCGAAATCTTTGGGACATGCCCTGGGTGCGGCAGCTGACGGATAAAGGGAGACTGACCGAACTGGACCGTGCCACCGTGGCCGAGACCGTCAAAGAGATCCGCGTCTTTGAAGAGGGAAAAATAGAGATCACCTATCTCTTCTCCCGGGAACTGGCGACGCTGTTGGGAGAAGATCCGTAAATTGATGGACAACAAAATGGGAGGGAAAGATGGCAGGGAGTACCGCGTCCGACAGACCGCTGTCTACTGGAATGGCGGTTGGGAATCATCGGCGCGGAGGAGATCGCGGATTGGGTGAGCTGCTTTGCAAAGGGGGACCGATACCGTCAAAGAACATCTGTGTGAAATCATGGATGCCGTTTTGAACAACGATGAGGCACTTTTCAAAATGGCCATGCGGATGGAACGCCGTCCTGTGGGGACAGGTGAAAACCGGCCGGACGGTATGAGGGCGGACTTTAAGCACAATGGCGGTATACAGCTATATTCTGCTATATTCTGCGGGAGACTTTGCATTTTGCATGGCTGCCGACGAACGGGAAAATCTGGAACTTAGAGGGGAGGTAAACGCAGATTACATACAGTTTTCGCTGCAAATCGATTTTAGCGACAGACATGTATCAATGAACGGGATTGACCGCGTGAGGAAAAAGAATAAAACCGGCAGCGTCAATCTGAGTGTGATTTATCGCCAGACAAGGGCGCGGATGGCAGAGGATTGTTCGCGCTGCGAATGAAGATAAATTAAAATAAGTACAGGAGGGGCATCACCCCCTCCTGTACTTATTTTTAATGGACGATATTTCCGGATGCGCCCGGCCTTTTACTCCCCGGCGCCGCACGAATGTCTCAAAAAAAGGCCGGGACAGCTTCGCCGCAATCTTCCGTCACCCCACGCCGCGTCAAAGGAGATGGCGCACATCTTTTGATCCCGCTGCACGGAGTAGACGGGCAGCTGGCGCTGGGTGGCCGCGGCGCTGACGGAGGAGGGATAGCTGACGGCATAAAAAATACCGGCGGCAATGACCGCCGCGGCCAAAAGTGTGATATAACGCCGCCGCAGCACCAGAAGGTGCGGCGCGCGGGCTTTGCGCCCCGGCAGGCACGGCGCTGATTTGGGAAACAGCATGGGCAGGTACGTCCTTTCCTTTTTTGGTATAACCTATGCACCGTTCCGGGCGGTTATGCGAGCGCAAAAAAGAGGGAAAAAAGCCTGTTTCCGCCGCGGAATTTATGGTATGATAAGAAGCAAAAGGAGCGATGGCATGGAACGGAGCGAACTGTGGCAAAAGCTGTATCTGTCCGGCATGGACGAAAGCGGCCCCGCCCTTGCCCGGCAGCACGGACTGGGTCTTGAGCTGACGGACTTTTGCGTGGCGGCCAATCTGGAAGACCCTGACCGCCGGCGCGCGGCGGTCGGGCGGCAGGAGGGGATCGGGCGCTTCTGGCTCCACGCCCCCTTTGCCGAGCTTTTTCCCTGTGCCATCGACCCGCTGGCGCGGGAGGTGGCCCGCCGGCGCTACGCCCAGACGGTGGAGACGGCCGAAGTCCTTGGCATCCGGCGCGTGGTCATCCACGGCGGCTTCGTGCCGCTGGTTTACTTTCCGGAGTGGTATGTGGAGCAGTCGGTGCTCTTCTGGCGATCTTTTTTGCCGCTGGTGCCGCCGGAGATGACCCTTGCCCTTGAAAACGTGATGGAACCGGATCCCACGCTTCTTGCCGCCATCGCCGCCGGAGTGGACGACTCCCGGCTGCGGCTGTGCCTGGACGTGGGCCACGCCAACAGCTGCGTGGGCAAGGTGCCGCCGCTGGAGTGGATCGAGCCGATGGCGCCCTGGCTGTGCCATGTGCATCTGCACAACAACGAAGGTACCTGGGATCTCCACGCGCCGCTGGGGGAGGGCAGCGTTCCCATGGAGCCGGTGCTGGACAAGCTCCTGACGCTTTGCCCGGACGCCACATACACCATTGAAAACCAGAACTGCGCCGCGTCTCTGGTGTGGCTGCGGGATAAAGGATTTGGGGGAACAGACACATGACAAAAGAGAAATTGAAAACCATCATCGCCGCCGTGCCGGAGGCCGACCGGGCGGCCATGGAGGGTGCGCGGCGCCGCCAGGCAGAGCTGGCCAAGCCGCCGGGAAGCCTGGGCAAGCTGGAGGATATCTCCATTCGTCTGGCGGGCATCACCGGCCAGGTCTGCTCCCGGACGGAGAAATGCCGCGTGCTGGTGTTCGCCGCCGACAACGGCGTTTTGGCCGAGGGCGTTTCCTCCGCTCCGGAATCGGTAACGCTGGCCCAGACCATCAACATGACCCGGCACATCACCGGTATGTCCTGCATGGCCAAATATTTTGGCGACGAGCTGGTGGTGACGGACGTGGGCATCCGCTCCGACGTGCGCTGCCCTGCCGTGGTGGACCGCAAGATCCGCCGCGCCACCGGCAACATCGCCGTGGAACCTGCCATGACGGAAGAAGAGGCTCTGCGGGCCATAGAGGCCGGCATGGAGGCCGCGGCCCGGGCCAAGGCCGAGGGCGTGGAGGCCATCGGCGTGGGGGAAATGGGCATCGGCAACACAACCACCTCCGCCGCCGTGCTGGCGGCTCTCACGGGGAAGACCCCCCAGGAGGTGACAGGCCGGGGCGGCGGGCTGACCGACGCGGCCTTTGAGAAGAAAAAAGAGGTCATCGGCCGGGCGCTCACGCTGCACCGTCCCGACCCCCAAGACCCGGTGGCGGTGCTTGCCGCCGTGGGCGGACTGGATCTGGCGGCCATGACGGGCGCCTTTCTGGGCTGCGCGGTGCAGCGCATCCCCGCCGTGGTGGACGGCTACATCTCCGTGGTGGCGGCGCTGGCTGCGGTGCGGCTGTGCCCCGCCGCAGCCGACGTGCTGTTTTTGTCCCACGCCTCTTATGAGATCGGCTACCGTCTGGCGGCGGAGGAGCTGGGCCTTGTCCCCTGCCTGCTGCTGGATATGCGTCTGGGGGAGGGCAGCGGCTGCCCGCTGATGTTCCAGGTGTTCAAGGCGGCCTGCGCCGTGATGAGCGATATGGCCACCTTCCAGGAAGCCTCCATTCAGGACGACTATCTCGACGAAATTCGGGCCGGGGACTCCTTCACGGTGGAAACGCCATGAACGTCCTGCTTTTAGGCGGCAGCAAAAGCGGCAAAAGCCTTCTGGCCCAGGAGGTGACACGCCGTCTAGCGGCGGGCGGCCCGCTTTACTACTGGGCCACCATGGAGCCCGCCGACGGCGAGGACCGGGCCCGCATCCGCCGCCATCTGGAGGAGCGGGACGGCTGGGGCTTTGCCACGGTGGAGCGGGGGCGGGATCTTCCCGGCGTCCTGTCGGAGATCGACCCACGGGGGGCGGTGCTGCTGGACAGCGTCACGGCCCTGCTTGCCAACGAGATGTTCAGCCCCCTGGGCGTGGACGAGGGTGCCCCGGAGCGGGCGCTTTCGGATCTTTTGACGCTGAGCGGGCATATGCGCCATTTGGTGTGCGTCTGCGACGACGTGTTCCGCTTTGACGGCCCTTATGACCTCGTGACCGAGGCATACCGGGCGGGCCTTGCCCGCGTCTGCCGAGGCCTTGCGGAGAGCTTTGACACGGTGGCGGAGGTATCTGTGGGGATCTCCCATGTTTGGAAAGGAGACGGGCGTCTGTGAAGGATTGGATCTACGGCTTTTTTATGGCCTGGGGGATGTTTTTGACCATTCCCTGCCCTTTTCGCCGGTGGCGGGAGAGCGCCCGGGGCAAAATGCTGGTGTGTCTGCCGCTGGTGGGCGTCATCGTGGGGGCGGTGTGGGGCGGCCTTGCCCTGCTTCTCGGCCACGCCCCGGCGCCTGTGCGGGCGCTGCTGCTGGCGGCGGCGCCCTGGCTTTGCACCGGCTTCATGCATCTCGACGGCTACATGGACGTGTGCGACGCGGTGCTCTCCTGCCGGGATCTGGCCACCCGGCAGAACATACTCAAGGATTCCCACTGCGGCGCCTTCGCGGTGATCGCCATGACGCTTCTGGCGCTGGGACAGTGGAGCTTTTTCCTCTCAGCGGGGCCTGTCCGCTTTTTGCCCCTGCTGCTGATCCCTGTGGCCACACGGGCCTGCACGGCCACGGCGGTGCTGTGCCTGCCCGCCATGTCCACCAGTCAGTACGCGGCAATGGAGAAAAGAAAGAACGGTTATTTGCTGCTTCCGGTGCTGGCGGGCCTGACAGCGGCGGCGGTGCCTCTTGCTTTGTGCGGCTCCTTCGCGCCCCTGGCGGCGGCGGCGGTGTGCATCGGCGGCATCTGGTACGGCACACGTCAGCTGGGCGGCATGTCCGGGGATATCTCCGGCTTTGCCCTGACGCTGGGGGAACTGGCGGGCGTCGCGGTGCTGGCGCTGGCGGGATAAAAGGAGGAACGGTATGATACTCATTGTCGGCGGCGCGTGGCAGGGGAAGCTCACATGGGCCGTGAAGGAATTCGGCTTCACGCCGGAGGAACTGTGCGACCTCGCCTCCGGCGCTCCCACGCCGGGCAGGCGCTGCTATTATCATCTGGAAGAACTGACCCGCCGGGAAGAGCACCCGGAGCGGTATCTGCCCCTGTGGCAGGACGCGGTGGTCATATCCCGTGAGATCGGCTGCGGCATCGTGCCCATGAAGCCGGAGGAGCGGGCCTGGCGGGAGCGCCACGGGACGCTCTTGCGATGCCTGGCCCAGAGGTCGGAAAAGGTGTACCGCGTTTTTTGCGGATTGACGGAGGAATGGAAATGAAACTGACACTGCTGCGCCACGGCGTCACCGAGGGGAACCTGCGGCGGCTGTACTACGGCGCCACGGATATCCCCCTGCTGCCCCAGGGTCGGGAGGCGCTGCGAAAAGCACGGGAAACGAGCGTCTATCCCACGGCGGGGCACTACTATACCAGCGGGCTGGGCCGCACGGAGGAGACGCTGCGCCTGCTTTACGGCGACGTGCCCCACGAAAAGCTGCCGGGCCTGCGGGAGATGGACTTTGGCGTTTTTGAAATGCGCTCTTATGAAGAGCTGAAAAGCGACTCCCGCTACCAGACCTGGATCACCGGGGATGTGGAGGCCAACGTCTGCCCCGGCGGGGAGAGCGCCGTGGCTCTGACACGGCGGGCGCTTTCGGCCATCGCGCCGGTGCTCGCGGCGGGGGAGGACGCGGTGTGCCTCATCCACGGCGGCGTCATCGCCAGCTTGATGGTGTCCTGGTTCCCCGGCCGGGGCAGCCGCTTCACCCTGACCCCCCAGCCGGGAGAGGGCTGGCAGATCGACTTCACGGAGGGAAGACCGGTGGATTTCCGCCCGGCGCCCTTTTCGAAGAAAATGACGGCTCCCGACGGAGCGGAGGAAAAAGGAGGTATTCCCATGACGTATATCAGGCTGATGAACGGTGTAAAGATTCCCCAGCTGGGCCTGGGCGTTTACAAGACCCCGGTGGGGGAGGACACGGCCAACGCCGTACAGTGGGCATTGGAGGCGGGCTACCGCCACATCGATACCGCCCGGTACTACCAGAACGAGGCCGGCGTGGGCGAGGGCATCCGCCGCAGCGGCGTGCCCCGGGAGGAGGTCTTTGTCACCACCAAGCTGTGGAACGACGACATCCGAGCTCACCGGGCCGTGGAGGCCCTGGAAGAGAGCCTGCGGCAGCTGCAAACGGACTATGTGGACCTGTATCTGCTCCACTGGCCGGCGGAGGGCTATGAACAGGCGTGGAAGGATCTGCAAAAGGCGTACGCCGCCGGAAAGATCCGGGCGCTGGGCGTGAGCAACTTTGAGCCGCACCACCTGGAGCGTCTGCTTGAGGACAGTGACACGGTGCCCCTGGTGAACCAGATTGAGTCCCACCCCTACTTTAACAACCAGGCCGTCATCGACTACTGCCAGGCCCGGGGCATCGCGCCGGAGGTGTGGCGGCCCCTGGGCGGCGCCGGCGGCAGCGTTCTGGAGGACGGGACGCTGACGCGCCTTGCCGAAAAGTACGGCCGCACGGCGGCGCAGATCGTTCTGCGCTGGGATATCCAGCGGGGCGTCATCGTCATTCCCAAATCGGCCCACAAAGACCGCATCGCCGCCAACATCGACGTCTTTGACTTCGTCCTCTCCGATGAGGATATGGCGGCCATCGGGCAGCTGGACCGGAACGGCCGCATCGGCGCCCACCCCGACCATTTCACGTTCTGAGGGGAAGACCCGGCACACCGATTTTGCTCTCCTGCCGCCTGGGGGCGGATGCTGCCAAAATAAACGAAAAACGGCGAAAAAAATATCGAATTGAACCGGGAAAAATTTGTCATTTCTGCCAATTATTTTTGGATTTTCTCCCATGGGCAAAAGAGACCTTTTTTCACGGCCCGATTTGTGGTAGGATAAACAAGAACTAAGCGATGCCCGTGGAAAAGCGGCATCGCCCGGGTTGTTTTTTGGCAAGGAGAGGAAAAGACATGAGTGTGATGGAAATTTTGAAGGTGATCTTTCTTGGCATCGTGGAAGGCATTACCGAGTGGCTGCCCATCAGCAGCACCGGACATATGCTTCTGGTGGATCAGTTTTTGCGCCTGAACATGAGCGATGCATTCAAGGAAATGTTTTTTGTGGTCATCCAGCTGGGAGCCATTCTGGCGGTGGTGGTGCTGTTCTGGGACAAAATGTGGCCCTTCCAGTTCCGCAATAAAAACCGCTCCCCCCTGCGGCATGACGTGATGTCCACCTGGTACAAGGTGGTGGTGGCGTGCATTCCGGGCGCGGTGGTAACGCTGCTGTTCGACGACTATATCGAAGCCCACCTGCATACCCCGGTCATCATCGCGGCCATGCTGATCTTTTACGGCGTGGCGTTTATTCTGGTGGAGCGGTGGAATAAGGCCCGCCGGCCCCGCATCGGGCGTCTGTCCCAGATCGGCTATGACACGGCGCTGTTCATCGGCCTTTTCCAGGTGCTCTCCATCATTCCCGGCACCTCCCGTTCCGGCGCCACCATCGTGGGGGCGCTGCTCATCGGTGTGTCCCGGGTGGCGGCGGCGGAGTTCACCTTCTTTCTGGCGGTGCCGGTGATGATTGGGCTGAGCGTGGTGAAGCTTATCAAGTTCGGCTTTGCCTTCACCGGCGCGGAGCTGGTGCTGCTCCTGGTGGGCATGGCCGTGGCTTTTGCCGTGTCGCTGGTGGTGGTGCGGTTTCTGATGAGTTATATCAAGCGCCACGACTTCTCGGTGTTCGGCTGGTACAGGATCGCGCTGGGCGCTGTGGTGCTGGCGTATTTTGTCCTGCTGTGACCCCATTGTCCGATATGAAAACGCCGGAGTCCTTCCGCTGTGGGAGGACTCTGACGTTTTGGCGTTCAAGCGCGAAAAAAATGACCGACGTGGCAGATGGGCCACTGGCCTTTTGCGGCGAATCTGCTATGCTATAATAAAACACAAACAACGCAAAAACATAAACAACGCACGACTGCCGCACGCCGGAAGAGGTGCCCGGCGCAAAGCAGGGGGGAGGAACTATGATCGATTCATTCGGGCGGGAAGTGGACTACCTGCGGATCTCGGTGACGGACCGCTGCAACTACCGCTGTCTTTATTGTATGCCGCCGGAGGGTGTGCCCAAGCGCACCCACGGCGAGATACTGTCGCTGGAGGAGGTGGCGGAGGTAGTACGCGCGGCGGCGGGCCTTGGCATCCGCAAGATCCGGCTCACCGGCGGGGAACCGCTGGTGCGGCGGGGTCTGCCCTCTCTTGTGCGGGAGATCAGCGCCACCCCCGGCATTGAGGAGATCACCATGACCACCAACGGCTCCCTCCTGGCCCCCATGGCCAAGGAACTCAAGGAGGCGGGGCTGCAGCGTGTGAACGTGAGCCTTGACACTCTGGACGCGGACAAGTTTGCCCGGGTGACGCGCCTTGGCAGCGTCCGGGACGTGTGGCGGGGGATCCACGCCGCCATCGCCTGGGGCCTGACGCCGCTGAAGCTCAACGTGGTGCTCATCGGCGGCTTCAACGACGACGAGATCCCGGAGCTGGCGGGCTTGGCCCGGAATCATCCGGTGGAGGTGCGGTTCATCGAGCTGATGCCCATGCTGCCCGGCTCCGGCTTTGGCAAGGAAGCCTATCTGCCCTGCTCGGCGGTGCTGGAAAAGGTGCCGGAGCTGGTGTCGGACCGAGCCGATACGGTGGCGCAGCTTTACCGCTTTCCCGACGGCCAGGGCCGGGTGGGGCTGATCTCCCCGCTGAGCCACCAGTTCTGTGCCGGCTGCAACCGGCTACGTCTGACGGCGGACGGCTGTCTCAAGCCGTGCCTGCACTCGTCGGAGGAGATCCCCCTCAAGGGGCTCCACGGGGAGGCGCTGGAGCAGGCCATCCGACAGGCCGTGAACCACAAGCCCCGACAGCACGGGGCCCTCTCCAGCGAGGAGCTGTCCGAGTCGGGCCGGCAGATGAACCAGATCGGCGGATAAGGGAAGCGAAAAGCGGCGATAAAAAAGCACCTGTAAAAGAAAGACACGGCGAGGCTTCACGGATGGCGATAAGAACGAACGGCCGTAAGAGTGGGCGGACATAGAGCAGAAACGGCAGCCATTCATGCCGGACAGTGTCCTGCATCTGCGTCTCACGCTTTGGTGATATATCCGGTTTCAAGAGGGAAAATGATAAACTGAAAATTAACAGTTCGCTGTATAGCAACACTCAGAAATTAAATATAGGCTACACAGACAGGGGGAGAGTATCATATGCAGAAGATAAACAACTTAATTGAAGGAACATCAATCGCATATTTTCTCGCATATAAATGCCTCATGGAAAGGAATCAAGAAGTTACCAACTATTACTATGACAGTTTTTCTATATACATTTTTCCTGCTGTTACTATGGCAGCATTTTCCTGTGAGGTTGCGCTAAAGAACCATTTGAGTAAGGTGGGAATAGCAATGGGTGGACATAATTTGAAGAAACTTTTTTATGCGTTGCCAACAATAGCACAGGATAAATACGCTATTACTACTGTTCGCCTTGAGAATTGTCTGTCCACTACGTTAAACAAGGAGCCTATATTTGGCCTTGCTGATTTTGAGAAAGCTTTGGATAGATGCAGACTAACTTTCACTAAATGTAGATATTTATATGAAGGAATACAGAATATTGACATTGATTTCGTTGAAACATTTATGTTTGCTTTAAATGATGAAGCTGATCAATATGAATCGTTTCTAAATAAGAAAATAGGCAAACGATAGATTACGCCTAATGTTTATCATTAAATTGCCATTTTTCGATTTATCGGATGCCGCATAAAAAATAACCTCCGATTTGTTGATAAAAGACGCGGCTTCATACGTGACTTTGCCATTTATTTGCTGACGCAAAAGCACCCGCTTGCCTTACGGCAGGCGGGGGCTTTTGCGTTTTACGGGCGATAGACTGTGCTGGCGCGCCCTTGCGCCGCTTTTCGTTACCCGGCGGCGTCCGCCGGGGCGGTGAGTTCATCCAGCGTGCCGAAGGTGTAGCCCATGGACTCCCACTTGGTCAAAAGCTCATCCAAAATGGCGGCGTTTGTGCTGGAGGTCTGGTGCAGCAGCACCACGGCGCCGTTGTGGATGCGGGGCAGAAGCTTGGAAAAAGCCGCCTCCGGCGTGGGCTGAGCGTCCACGTACCAGTCCACATAGGCAAGGCTCCAGAAAATCGTCTTGTAGCCCATGGCGCTGGCCTGCTTGAGATTTTCCACGCTGTAAACGCCCCGGGGCGGGCGGTAGTAGTGGGACAGTTCCTGCCCCGTGGTCTTCTGGTACAGCGCCGCCAGAGAATCCAGCTCCGCCCGGAAAGCGGCTTCGTCGGAGATGGCGGACATATCCGGGTGGTGGAAGGTGTGGTTGCCCACAATGTGGCCCTCGTCCGCCATGCGCTCCACAAGGTCGGGGGCGGACTCGATCATGTGGCCTACCACAAAAAAGGCGGCGTGGGCGTTGTGTTTTTGCAGCGTGTCCAGAATCTGGGCCGTGTTGCCGTTTTCATAGCCGCAGTCGAAGGTGAGATAAATGACTTTTTTCGTGATATCCCCCACATAATAGGCGTTGTACTGGGAAAGATCCGCCGCGCTGGCGTTTCCCACGGGAGGTTGTCCCTCGGTGGGGAAGGAAAGTCCCCAGTTGGCGGCGGAGGCGGGGACATCGGCGGGGGCGGACACGGCCGCGTCACCGCCGCAGCTGCACAGCGTCAGCGTCAGCGCCAGCACGGCAAGGCTCAACAGCAGCGCCGGGCCTTTTCGGCAAAGACAGGCGGACAAACAAACTCCCTCTTTCTTTCCGGCAAAAACGCCGGCGTTTGAAAAAAGTATGCCCCCGCCGCCCATGCGTTATGCACCCGGCGGCCGTGCCTCCAACTGGCGGTAGGCGGCGGTGATGAAAAACGTGAGGCTGTCGGACTCGGTTATGCCCTGTTGTATGGGCAATTTTGAAAAATTCAAAAAAAGGACCTTTTTCCCAACGCTCCGGGGCGTGGGTTGAAGAAAAGGGCGGGTTGTGTTACAATGCCACATTGTCGGCCACGGGCCGACAGTTTTGTGGAACAAAGGAGAAAGAGATCATGAGCAAGCAAGTCAAAGGCGCGCTGCTGACCCTTTTAGGCGGGATGTGCTGGGGCCTTTCCGGCACCATGGGGCAATACCTTTTCACCCGGCAGGGGATGGACAGCCGGTGGCTGGTATCCATCCGTCTGGGCCTTGCGGGTCTGGTGCTGTTTGTCTACTGCCTGCTGCGCTGGCGCAAAGAGGTGTTCGCCCCCTGGCGCACCCCCCGCGACGCCTTGGATCTGGTGGTCTATGGCTTGCTGGGAGTCAGCGGCTGCCAGTTTTTGTACTTCCTCACCATTCAGCTCTCCACGGCGGGAGCGGCCACCATCTTGCAGGATCTCTCGCCTGTGATGATTCTGGGGGTGTCCTGCGTCGCCGCCCGGCGGGGGCCAAAGCCCTTTGAGGCGGTGAGCATTCTGCTGGCCCTGGCGGGGGTGTTCCTTCTCACCACCCACGGGCGGCTCCATCAGTTCGCCGTGTCCCCCGCGGCGCTTTTGACGGGCTGCCTCAGCGCGGTGTGCGTCACCGTCTACAATGTGCAGCCCAAGCGCCTGCTGAGGCAGTTCCCAGTGCCGGTGCTGCAAAGCTGGGCCTTTTTGATGGGCGGACTGGTGTTTTCCCTCATCTTCCGTCCCTGGCGTTATGGCTATGTGCCAAACGCCATGGGCTGTGTGGGCATCGCCTTTGTGGTTCTGGTGGGCAACGTGGCAGCCTTCGTCAGCTTTATGACCGGTGTCAAGCTTATCGGCCCCGGCAAGGCCATCCTCTACGGCTTTTCCGAGCCTGTTACGGCGGCGCTGCTGGCGGCGCTGGTGCTGGGCACGCCCTTTACCCTGTGGGACACAGTGGGCTTTGCGGCGGTGTTCGCTATGCTGGCGCTGCTGTCCTGGGGCCCCCGGCTGTGGGAGAAGCAGCGCCCCGTGGAAACGGCCCCGGCGGCCGCCCACGCTGCGGCGCCGCTACACGAGCC
>Ga0183100_1000456_pt1 | contig 33345 bp, 23 predicted proteins | sample Biomet2_FD_127789 | JGI IMG/M metagenome (GOLD analysis project Ga0183100, IMG submission 127789) | Microbial communities from bioreactor (seeded with anoxic lake sediment) at LBNL, California, USA - Biofuel metagenome 2 | ecosystem: Engineered > Bioreactor > Anaerobic > Unclassified ... | reverse complement strand
ATGCATTTACATGAGCACTAAAAGGTCCATTCCTGAACCAGCTTGTATCGTTTAGCGAAATGGTTTGTGAATGAACAAATGTGCTCATTACTATTGCTGTGATTAATAAAATTAGATTTTTCATTTGTGATGTTTTTCTTATGATGTATAATTTATGTTTCATGGAAGAGTACTTTTGGCATTTTATATTAGTGCATTTTATTTGGCGGGCACATACGATCCATTGGCATCGCCATAGCAGATTCCGCTGAAATTGTAAGTTACATTAGTGCCGTTTATCATTACCGGCTGATTGTTGAACAGCCAGTCGCCTGCGGGAAAAATATCAATCAGATGGGCTATGCGTTTTTTTATCAGGAGGACATCCGTTGCCGTTACATCACCCGAACCGTTGACATCGCCAGAGGCCAGATAAATACCGCTTAGATTGGAAATATTAGCAATATGCTTACGGTATAAAAGGACATCCGATGCAGTTATTCCGCCCCAGAGTTTAGTAGTTGAGGGTAGCATCGTAAAGACACCATTATTAATATCATTAAATTGATAATAACCATGAGCATTTGTATTTGCTTCCCCGATAAGACTATCCTGTTGTAATAAATTAATATGGACATTGCTTAATGGAGTTCCAACAGCGTTGGGATAGGTTATAAAACCGTCAAGGATAGAAATTTCTGTTGAATTAATGCTTTTTACAAGGGATTTAGAACGAGCTGCATACACATATCCATCATTATCAATGCTAAGAAGTTGCATGTAGCTGGACAAATTATCATCAATATATTCAAAAGTCTGTCCATTATCTATGGAACGGATAACACTTTCGTTCGCAGTTGCATAAATATGATTCTCGGAATTGATAGCTATATCAGTAACAAAGTAAGCATCAAAGATCAAATCGAAAGCACCAGCCCCTTCATAAAGAGCATGAATACCGGGTGTGTCATCATTCATAACCCACCAATCACCTGTAAATACATCATTGTTTGAATTTATCCCAATACTCATTACTTGATGATTAAGTAATCCTACATATTCCCATGTAGCACCACCATCTTCCGATTTATAAATACCGCCCTGACCTATAAAAAAACCACTTAAGCTGACAAATATATCTCCAGTAGCTGATTTGGCTATATCAGAAACATATTCGTTAGGGTTGTCAGTTATAAAGCTGTATTCCCATGTTTCGCCGCTGTCAAAAGAGCGAGTAATAAATGCTCCTTCAGACTCCCATGTGCTAACATAAATCGTATCCTGTCCGATACAATAAATTTTAATTACATTGCCATATGATGGTGGAGGCAAATCAATATCTTCCCAACTTTCTCCATTATCTTTTGATACAATGAACCTGCTAAAACCGTTTTTTCCGACGTATATATATCCATTTTCATTAAGAGCCATTGAAAGTATGTTATAATTATAATTGTCATATACAAGCTCCCAGTTTTGGGCATTGTCCGTTGAACGATAAACACCTCCCGTTTCCTGGCTATTCCCGGTACCAATAAAAATACTCCCTTGCTCATTAATTGTTAAGCATTGTATACTTACACTATCCGGAAAATATAACTTTTCCCAAAAATCCTGGGTATAACCGTTAAGGGTAAAGAATAATCCGATGGTTGTTACGATGGTGAGTAATTTGTATTTCATAAGAGGAAATTATTTTAGGCTGCGAATTATAGTCTATTGTTTATTGCGGCACGTACGACCTGTTGGCATCGCCATAGCAAATTCCGCTGAAATTATAAGTTACGTTAGTGCCGTTTATCATTACCGGCTGATTGTTGAACAGCCAGTCGCCTGTGGGAAAAGTATCAATCAGATGGGCAATACGTTTTTTTATCAAAAGCACATCCACCGCCGTCAGATCACCCGAACCGTTAACATCGCCAGAGGCCAGATAAATACCGCTTAAATTGGAAATATTGACAATATGTTTACGATATAAAAGCACATCGCTGGCAGTTGCTCCCCCCCAGGGCTTGGTGGGCGTTATATCTATTGTATAAATACCATTATTTATATCCGTAAAATAAAAATATCCCGTAGCATCAGTAATTGTATCCTGAATAATGGAATCGTTTTGCATTAATTTAACATGAATATTGCTCAATGGGGTAGCATTAGTGTTTGCATACGTTATTGAACCGTCAAGAATTGGAATTTCTGTTGAACGATTGCTTTTAAAAAGAGGAGTTGAAGAATTCGCGACAACATACAAGTATCCTTCGGAATCTAAAACCAGTTCTCCAATATTCTGGTTGCCCATACCCGTGTTTATCATTTCCCATGTCTGCCCATTATCCACTGAACGGCGTACACCCCCTATATATAAATCAAGATTAGAGCAACCGATATAAATTTCATCTTTCGAGTTAATAACCATTGAGGTTACTAATTCTTGGTCTTTTACATTTATCCATTCTGCCTGGTCATGGGGTAACTTAAACACACCACTGGGAGGAGGACAACTATTTCCTCCCCTTACGCCGGCAAACAGGTCACCGGATGAGTTCAATGCTAAAGATGAAACGTAATGATTTATTAAACCAATATTTTCCCAGGTATCTCCTCCATCTACTGAACGGTAAACGCCACCACCGTTGATATAATTTGTAGTGCCTGCGTATAATAATCCGGTATTTGTCTCTTCAATTATCGCATTAACGGACTCAATATTTTCAAGTGGTAATACCTGTACCCAATTCGAATTAATGGAGTCAGATTTATAAATTCCACCCCAGATCCCAATAAAAGTAGAATTAAAAGAACTTCTATAAATACTATTAACTCCCATAATGTGACTCGGAAATATCAAACTCCAATTATCGCCATTATCATCAGAATAATAAGCATCGCTGGTTGCTGCAAATATATTATCTGATTTATCAATATAAATTTCACCAATGAGGTTATTACTAAAAAAAAGAGAAGTATCCCAACTATTTCCATTATTTAATTTATGAAAAACGCCACCACCTGATGGAGTTGCAAAGCCAACAAAAATATCTTCATCTGAATTAATGGCAAGTGAATTAACGCCATAACCCGCAGGGGTATTAAGAACTTCCCAGAAATCCTGTGCAAAACCGTTAAGGGTAAAGAATAATCCGATGGTTGTTACGATGGTGAGTAATTTGTATTTCATAAGAGGAAATTATTTTAGGCTGCGAATTATAGTCTATTGTTTATTGTGGCACGTACGATCCATTGGCATCGCCATAGCAAATCCCGCTGAAGTTGTAGGTCATGTGAGAAGTAGTGATCATCACCGGCTGGTTATTGAACAGCCAGTCGCCTGCGGGAAAAGCATCAATCAGATGGGCTATGCGTTTTTTGATCAAAAGCACATCCACCGCCGTTACATCTCCCGACCCGTTAACATCGCCCGAATCAAGGTAAATCCCACCTAAATTGATAATATGGGCAATATGCTTACGGTACAACAACACATCGGCTGCCGTTACGCCTCCCCATGATTTGGCTGGCGAACATTCCATCGTATAGCTGCCATAGGGAAAGTTCTTCAACTGGTAAAATCCTTCTGTGTTGGTGATGGTATCCCTGGCAATGGAATCCCCCTGCATCAGTTGAACATGGGTATTGCTTAGTGGAGTAGAATCAGTATTGACATAAGTGATTGTCCCGTCAAGGATAGTGTGAATAATATTGGTTGATTGATTACTCTTAAAAACACCAGCACTTGTGGTGGAGCAATTGTTATATGTGTATAAATAACCCGATGCATCTATATCAAGTCCTTCTGCTGTGTTTATTCCTAAACCGGAATTAATAAATTCAAAGTTTTGCCCGTTATCCTCCGACCGTAAAACACCTCCGGGATAATAATCCATATCGCAGGCGGCAAAAATTATTCCCTGGGGATTAATATACATTCCCCTAACACAAACATAATTCTGGAGTAATGTCCATGAAGAGCCGGATCCATCGTATTTATAAATACCTGCCGAATGAGCACCAGCAAATACTTCTCCTGCTGAATTTACTATTACTGAGATTATCCATTTATTTGGCAGTCCGATATATTCCCAGGTCGTTCCATCATCGGATGAACGGTAAACGCCACCTCCGCTAAAATAATGAGTTGTGCCCATATAAATGGTTCCGTCAGGTGCCTTAGCAAAATCATATATGGGTTCACAATTGGAAGATGTTTGAAAAACAATATTCCAGGTTTCTCCATTATCAAAGGACCGTAAAACGCTATTAACTCCAGAGCCTCCTGAAGTATTTCCGGCGAATACCAATCCATTCCCAAATGATTTAATGGCAGTCCAGTTCCCCTTTCCTGTATAAACAGTATACCATGTATTGCTATTATCTACTGATTTAAATATAGTATCATTAGCACCTGCAAGAATTTCGCCTGTCGATGTTATTTCCAAAGCATGAGGACTATTATTTCCCAATCCCATAAATTCCCAATTTGAACTTCCTGGGGATAAACGATAAACGCCCTTCCCATCTGAATTATAAAAAGTGCCAATATAAATTGTACCATCAGCGGTTGTTGCTAATGAAGAAATTTCAACACCACCTGGTGCGCCTAAGGGTTCCCAGAAGTTTTGTGTATGGCCGGTAAGGGTAAAAAGGAATAAAAATATAGGTATGATTATGGTGGGTAGTGTGTGTTTCATATATAATTGCTTTAATGACGACAATATTAAAAATATTTTTAATCGGTTTTTACTATTTTTTTGTTTTTTTCAAAGAATTTAGTATTCGTAGGGGTTTTTCCGGGTATTCGCAGGGATTTATCGAGTATTCGTAAGAAAAGCGTTTAAACTTGGCCATTAGCTTTTAGCCGTTAGCTTTTAGCCAATAGCCAACTGCTAACAGCCATATGCGGTAGCACAACGTTGCACCAAGTTCCGGTTCAACGTTACTCAACATTTTTTTAGGACGAGATACCCGTTTCCTCTCTTTCTAACAAACTCGCCCGTTCCCTTTTTTGGAAGGAAGAGAGGGACTCTTGTCGCTTTCTTTCATTAAATTAACGTTATGGTTTTTGCTGCTTTCTTCCGCTCCCCCTTCTCTTTTTTCCAAGAGAAGGGGGCTGGGGGGATGAGTTGGTTTATTCCACAACATTAACCTGACCGCGTACGCAGTACTAGCGTTTAAACTTGGCCATTAGCTTTTAGCCAATAGCCAACTGCTAACAGCCATATATGGTAGCACAACGTTTCACTAAGTTATCGCACCAAGTTTCACTACGGGGTTTTAGTCTATTATATTTGCAAGGTTGCTGGAGCGTATCTAAAATTTTATTATTGTATCTGCAAGGTTGCAGATACAGCATTCCGTTTGTATTACTGCATCTGTAAAGTTGCAGGTATAGCATTCCGTTTGTATTACTGCATCTGCAAAGTTGCAGGTACAGCATTCCGTTTGTATTACTGCATCTGTAAAGTTGCAGGTATAGCATTCCGTTTGTATTACTGCATCTGCAAAGTTGCAGGTACAGCATTCCGTTTGTATTACTGCATCTGCAAAGTTGCAGGTATAGCATTCCGTTTGTATTACTGCATCTGCAAAGTTGCAGGTACAGCATTCCGTTTGTATTACTGCATCTGCAAAGTTGCAGGTACAGCATTCCGTTTGTATTATTGCATCTGCGAAGTTGCAGAGGCATGTCTAAATTTTTATTATTGCATCTGCAAAGTTGCGGGGGTGTGTCTAAACTTTTATTATTGCATCTGCAAAGTTGCAGGGGCATATAGAAATAAATCGCTTTTAGCTATTAGCTGTTGGCCACTAGCTGTTGGCCAATTGCTAATAGCTAAAAGCCAATAGCCATACAACGTTTCACATTGGTGCAAACGTTGTTGCAACATCCTCCCTTTCTGTCGGTTTAACTACCGGAGGTAAATGTCGAATGTTGAAGTAAAACGGACGATATTCTTTTAATAGGATAGTTCCATTCTCTGGATAATCCGGTTGCCGGTGGTATGATATAATCCCATCAAATTGGCGGTAAGGCAGGAATGTATCGGAAAAAAACCGACGATGTCGCCGGGTTTGTATTTTTGGAAAACGGCGTCGGAACATTTTACAATGCCATGTTCCTCCTGTTTTCAGCGTTGGGACACCTTAGAAATTTTTATTAATAATTTTGTATAATTCCTGTTGTTTTTCATCCATGTTTAAGAGCTTGGATTTGGTTTGTTTTGAGTCGGGTAAAGTGTAAGTGATTTGGTACATATTGTGGGTTAATTCTGATGCTTCCTGTAATGAAAGAGTTGCATTTTCATTGTACAATATTCTTTCCAATTCCCTGTAAATACAATATGCCGTAAAGGATATACAAATATGAGCTTCGATTCTATCGCGTAATCTGTGGTAAATCGGACGGATACGCAAATCGGTTTTTGACATACGAAAAGCCTTTTCTATGTGCCATAGATTCTTGTAATTTTCAATTACTTGATTATTGTCAAGTTTTGTATTTGTAATATACCCTTTTAAGCCATCCCAGATAGCATCTTGTTCGTACTTTTGATAATTTATTTTAATACGAACCTCTCCTTCCAATTCTAAGTACTTATTGTAACCTTTGTTATTGATGTTTGACTTGGTTAGCCTACCCGATTTAATCTGCTTTTCTAGTCGATTTAGCCCACGCTTCCGATTATAAACATCTTTTGCTGCTCTTTTACTTGAATAACTAACAATTAATCTTTTATTCTCTGCTTTTTTAATACTGATGGTTGATTCTTCAATGTATTTGTTCTGTAGAATTTGTTCCTTAATTTTATCCTGTTCATTTCGTAAACGAGCTCCAATAATATATTCGTATTCCTTTTCTTCTAATGCCTTAATGTTTTCTTTAGACAGCAGTCCTGAATCAGCAATAATAATGGGCTTTTGAAGGTTAAATTTCTCGCTTATTTTTTCTATAAAAGGAATAAGAGTGTGTCCTTCATAGGTTTTTCCTTCAAAAATATCATATCCAATAGCATAGCCTCCTAAGCCAACCAGTAAGCCTAAATAAATTTGAGGATTTTGATGTTTGCCGTCTTTGCTGAATCCTGCTCTTCTCAAATCATCTTCATCGCTGGCTTCGAAATAAAGGGTTGTCATGTCATAAAATACAACACTGATATTCCCCTGTAAAACACGCAATGTGTGCGCAAAAGTAATCTGCGCTACTTGTTCTTTAAGCTTGCTGTTTAATTTGTCTAAAAAACGATAAATAGCATCAATATCAAGCATTACTCCTTGGTAACGATACAAGTATTCAATGGTCTTTAGCTTACTTAATGGGAAAGCTAAGCGTGCTAATACAAGATGGCGAAACATCTCTTGGTTTATTGCCCCAAACCCAATGTAATCGTAAATTTTACCAAAGATTATTTCCGGACCTACGGTTCTGATATTTGAATTTTGAAGAGTTGAAAACACTTGTTCGATCATACAATCATTATCAGAAGAAAATAATGTTGTCTGTTTTGATAGTTCTTCTATCTCTTGTTTTGCTTGCTGAATAAACGCATCAATTTCACGCCGTGTGATGGCAGAACCAACAGTTTTTACTACTTTATAACACCCTCTAACCTTGCTAATAATTTGAATACTTGTACTTCCAGAGTTATTTTTCTTTTCACGTATATACATGTCAATAATTTTGGGACACCCAAAATTACAAAACTTATATTGATATACAATACTTTATGCGGGTGTCCCGAAAAAGTGCGGAAAACAGGAAAACCGACGATGTCGCCGGGTTTGTATTTTTGGAAAACGGCGTCGGAACATTTTACAATGCCATGTTCCTGTGAAAGATCCGAGAGATAAGCATCTTCCAATGACGATGGCCAGTTTTTTCCATCAAAATCTGCCATTTGTCCGTAATTGCGTGTGGAATCTTCATTCAGAATAAATTCTTTGGAAAAATGCACGGCTCCACCGTAAACGACCAGTTCATTCCGTTCGGGATGTTTGGCCACAACCGGACAAGCCATCATTATGGCAATTTGCTCCAACGAACAGGAATGCAGCCGGTATTGCATAAAGTCGTAAAAGACAAAATTTCCCGGACGGATTTCGTCTGTTCCCGAAAAATTGTTTTCTATGCTGCACGAAGGAGTGTCACCGGTTGAAATAATCAGCTGGGGATACGATTTCTGAAAAACGTTTTTCAGGTTCACCATCTGACGGATACTGTGTCGCGAAATTTCAAGAATTTCGGCTACCGATTTTGCATGGTAAGTGTTTCCGGCATGGGTAAGAAATCCCTTAAACCGTAAATGGGACGATAGCCTTATTTTTTCAACGACATTCTGAATTTCATTAATGGCATTGCTTCCGATGCCGGTGCGATGATAGCCGGTATCAATTTTTACATAAACGTCTGTTTCCGAACGGAGGTTTTTATCCAGAGAATCTATGGCTTGTACGGATTCAACCAAAATGCTCAGCCGTATTTTGGAAGCCAATTCATTTATTTTTTCTGCTTCAGCAATATTGACAGGAAAGGCGATGGCAATATCTTTCCAGCCATGCGATGCAAAATATTCAGCCATTTGTACCGACGAAACCGTAATGCAGTACACCCTCTGATCGCGGAACCATTCTCCGATTTCGGCGGAAAAATGGGTTTTGAAATGCGGACGAAATATAAGATGATGTTTCCGGGCTTTTTCTGCCATTTGTTTGATATTGTTTTTACAAATGGCTTCATTAATTACCAGCGTAGGCTTGAATATGGATAGTTCGTTCATTTTGTATAAAAAAAGAAGGCATCCCATTTCAGAGATGCCTTCCATTGTAATAATTTAATTTACTCTTTTACCGTATTTTTATCGGATGATGTGCCTTTTGTTGAAAGCAGATTATAGGAAGCATCGGCATCACCATAGCATAAACCGTTGAAGTTATAAACCACATTGCTTCCATTAACGGAAACGGGCGCTGTATTAAACAGCCAGTCGCCGGAAGTGAAAGAAGTATAGATGGCGGCAATACGTTTTTTAATGATTAGTAAATCGCTCACCGATAATCCACCTGAACCGTTTACATCGCCTGAAGCAAGGAAAATTCCCTGTAAAGGTGAAATGTATGCAAGATGTTTTTTATAAAGAAGTATGTCAACAGCATCTACTCCGCCCCAGGACTTATTTACCGAAGCTTCTATGGTATAATTTCCTGCTGCAATACCGGTAAACTGGTAATTTCCATTGGCATCACTAAGAGAAGTAGCGATTACGGTTCCGGCATCATTTTTAAGATTCAGTGCAACATTGGCAAGAGGAACAGGATTATTGGCCTGTGGATAAGTAATGGTTCCGCTTATGGAATTTAACAAAACCTCAGAAGAATAATTGGCGGTCCAACCTGCACCGGTAATATTTGAATTGGTAATAAAACGGATAAACATCTTTCCGGAATTGGATGTAATCGGCGCCGGAATGACATTACCGGAGAAAGTAGCCAAAAGTTGTTGGGACGAATAATCGTAAATTTCCACATAATCATTTTCAGCTTCAGTATCGAAGGAGGTAAAGGTAAGAGTAACCGAACTGGCATTGGGTGGGGAAATAATCCATGTGCAAATGGATTTATTCTGATAGTTGCGGTTTCCACTTCCATCTGAAATGGTACCGGTATTATCTGTTAAGTGAACTACCCCTTTACAGAAATCTACGGCTGATGCATTATAACTGGCTCTCCATCCCGACATCGGGCTATTGCTTACGGCTTTAAATGTGACGAACATTTTATCACCGGTAGAAGTTACAGCCGGAGGAATGTTTGCTCCGGAATATTGAGCTAACAAAGGTGCTGAAGCATCAGCACCATCATAAATGGAAATAAAATCCTGATCGTTGGTTTCAAACCGGTCGAAGCTAAGGGTTATCTTAGATACAGAATCGGAAGGATAAATAAGCCAACTGCAATCGGCTCCTTGTTGATAGTTCGATTGTGGACCACTTCCGTCTTCTATCGTTCCGCCGATAGCGGTTAACGTTTTGCTTCCGGTACAGAAGTATGGGTAATCACTTCCGGGAATAAAATTAACAATTGCACCCTGACCGTTAGTAAAATTGTCTCCTCCCGGATTGAGGTTGTTCAGATAGAAATATCCGTTGTATGAACCGCTCCAGCCCCAGTTGAAATGGAAAAAATCGGTACCCTGATAGCCATCCATATTAAAAGCATGACCGCCGGTACCATAACCATCGTAATACAGGGGTTGGTGATTATCGAGATTCGACCGCAAAATAGCTGTCCATTGGTCTTCGGTATACGAATCTTTTTCGAGTAGCTGAAGTGAAGAGGAATAATGGAAATAGGTACGCAGAGCCGCTGCGGCGTCTTCGCTGTAAGCTCCTGAACCGGTGGGGGAATACATCATATTTACAGCTACTCCGCAATGATACTGTATAAGAGCCATATCATAATTGTAACCGATAATGGAGTTGGTCATATTTTCCCAATGATAAGTCGTGTTGCCAAAATCGGCGAACTGATAATCGTAACCGTTAGGATAATAGCCATGAGAACCTGTTCCCTGGATGGGATAGCGCCAATAATTCATTATCTGGCACATAGCGGTAGCCACGCATCCCGACCACACATGTCCTCCGGGACCGGCGCCATCGGCCGGGCACAACGCATTGTAATTGGCTCCCTGATCCCAGGTAGTTGTTATTAACGGAAGAACTTCCCGTTCTCCTTTTATTTCCAATGGCAAGTCACCTTTTGTGGTTAATAAAGCTTTCCAGGCATCTGCCGTTTTAGAATCAGGACTCAATTTTTGCTCACGAGCATAGTTTATTTGTTTTGAGTATCCCTGTACCCAGTTTTCAAAATTTTCGGGATGATCTCCATCGGAAAATTGACCTTCAAATGAATAACCTAATATCGGGTAAACCAAATTATCGGCAGCTACCATCACAAAACCATGATTTTGGATATTAAAGACATAATAAACAGGTCTGTTCTCAAAAGTTTTTGTAAAAGCCTGACTGATTTTTATATCATTAAACCCGACTTTAGCATGCAGGTTTAATTTGGCATAATAAAAATTTAAAGCCACGGTTTGTGCCTGATCCTGGGGAATAGTTTCTCCGAAATTTAATCCAGGCAATAAAAATGCCAGAATAATTACTGTCAAGATTTTAATTGTTTTCATCTGAAGAAAAGGATATTTGATGAGTTTAAAAAAATGAGTCCCGTTTATCGGGACTCATTGATATTAATAATTTTCTAAAATAATAAATTTATTACAGACTCAGGATGAGATTACTCAATAATGAGTTTTTTCATGAATTGTCCATTTTCAGTTTTAACCAAAACGGTATAAATGCCTTTTGCTAAGCCATGGATATTGAAGGTTTTGGAAAGAGACTGATTTTGAGTAAGCTGTTCTTCGTAAACCACACCACCCAGCAAATTCACTATTTTAACAGAAGTTACAGGGCTTTTTACTGAACCGAAATTAAGTAAAAATGAACCGTCGTTTGGATTGGGATAAATGGTTAACAAGGAATTGTCCAGTGTATTTCCAATTGTTCCGTCAGCATATTTGGGAGTTGAAATGTTTCCATTCCAGTCGGCATATTCACGGATTGTCGGTTCGTCGCTCCAGTTTATGGTTGAAGTTTCGGACGACAGGGAATTGAAATGCAGGTCAAACAGCTTGGCATTGGTAATATTAATTCCGTTGGCATCGGCAGCCCAAACGAAAGTCAGTTGACCGGGAGCAGGATTGCCCACAGTTACATCCTGAATACCATTGAACCAATTATCAGCGCCTGCAAACTGAAGTTTGGCAGGATCATAATTGATGGTAAACTGTAGAGCTCCCATATTCTGAACATCAGAAGCATATACCGGAACAATAATTTTGCCGGATTGTCCGGTTACCGGTTGTATTGTAAAGGAAGCTGAAGATTCATCGCTGATATAATTACCCTTAACAGCAGGAGTATAGGAAGCGTTTGCATCTCCATAAACCAAACCATTGAAATTCTGAATTACATCATTTCCACTAACGGTAACTGGTGTGTTATCGAACAGCCAATCACCCACAGAAAATGATGAAACCATACCGGCAATACGTTTTTTAATTAGCAGGATATCGGAAGCGCTGAGACTGCTTGAACCGTTAACATCTCCCGAATTGAGGAAAATTCCGGTTAAGGTTGAAATGCCAGCGATATGTTTTTTATACAATAAAACATCAGTAGCTGAAACACCGCCCCAGGCTTTGGTTATTGAAATAGCCAATGTATATGTCCCGTCGGGAACGTCCATAAAGCAATAACTTCCATCTGTTCCGGTAGTGGTGGAAGCAACTACAGTTCCGTTGTTGTCCAATAATGTAATATTAATATTGTTCAGGGGAACGGGAGTAGTCTTGGGATATGAAACAACTCCGCAAATGCTGTGATTAAAATTAGTGCTTGTGTAGGTAGCGTCCCATCCATCTCCATTATAGAAATTTCCTGTACGGAAAACAACATACATTTTGCCACTTGGTGAAGTTACTGCCGGAGGAATAGTTGTTCCGGTATAAGTAGCCAGAAGCTGGTTGTTGGCTAAATCGTAAATTTCCATATAATCTTTAGGGTCAACTAACTGGAAGTTGGTAAAAGTGAGGGTAACAAATGGAGCGCCCGTGGGTTGAATTTTCCAACGGCAAAGTGAATTATTATTGTAATTTTTAACACCACTACCATCAGAAAGTGTTCCACTTGGTTGAGTAATATTGGCTATTCCACTGCAATAAGTTTTTACTGTGGATGTATATTCTGCCTGCCATCCTTTTGCTGCATTACTTGCATTGGTGGTGAAGGTAACAAGCATTTTGCTTCCGGTGGAGGTAACAGCCGTGGGAATAGTACTTCCGGTAAAAGTGCCGAGAAGAGGATCGGAAGTTGTGGCGCCATCGTAAACATTAACATTATCGTCAGAAGCAACGTCGAAGGCTGTGAAATTTAATGTAATACTTGTAACCGAATCAGTGGGAGCGATTAGCCAACTGCAGTTATTACCTGTAGTATAGTTTGCCAGAGGACCGCTACCATCTTCAAATGAGCCGTTAACGTTTGTTAACGTATCATTTCCGCATCCGTAAGGATAGTTTTCCTTAGGGATAAAGTTACGAACCATTGCCTGGTTTGAGTTAAACCCATTGAGGTTATTAAGGCTAAAAAAGCCATTGTCTTGTCCGCTCCAACCAAAGTTAAAATGATAGAGCATATTTATGCCTGTACCCTGATATCCATCCAAAACAAAAGCATGACCACCTTCGGTACCTTGTCCGCTATAATAAATAGGTTTTTTAGCGTCAATATTATCTAAGATCATGTTTTGCCATTGCGTGGAATTATAATCAGTCCGTAGAGCATATTGGGTTTGGAGCGAATATCCAAAATAATTGCGTACGGCAGCAGGAACATCAACGCTATAAGCACCTGATGCTTCCGGTGCATAATGCATAGAAACGGCTACACCACATTGGTATTGCAGTTCAGCAATAGCCGGTATGCTGTTGCCGCTTCCGTTGGTAATGCTGTTAAGCATGTCGTCCCATTTATAATACGTATTTCCAAAATTGGCGGTAAGTGATCCGTAAGGAGCGCAATAATATGTTTTGGAACCTGTTCCATGGATAGGATAACGGTAATGATACATGATCATTGACATAGCCGTAGCCACACAGCCTGCATACACATGACCTCCTGGTCCAGCTTGATCTTCCGGACAAAGTGCATTATAGGGATAATCCTGATTCCACATGACTAACAGCAGGGGATCAACATTGCGGTCGCCCTTTGTAAGATTAAGCTGATTGATGTCATTGGTAAGATAATATTTCCATTGAGCAAGAGTTTCGGCATCGGCGCTGATCTTTTTATTACGTGCCCACTCTGCCTGTTCGGCGTAGGTGTGCATATAGCTGCCAACGTTGGATTTGGGCGCTGGTTTTTCAAAAGTATTGGTAAACGAATAACCGATAATAGGGCTAATGGCATCTTCAGCGGATATAATTACAAAGCTCGCCGGAGTGCAAAATACATAATAAACAGCTTCTCCATTAGATTCTTCTGTAATTACATTACTGAATAAAATATCACTGTATGAGATATGGCCATAATATTGGGTATATCGTTCATAATAAAAGTTCTGAGCCACTTTTCGGGCTTCGTTCATTTCAACTTTTTTTGCAAAAACCTGAGCGGAAAATATAAATGCCAAAAAAATTGAGAATAGTAAAGTTTTGGTTTTCATAGGAATATGGATTGATGAATCATTATTAATACAAGGCAAAGGTAAAAAAAGTTTTAAATAATTATTACGTTTTGTAAATTTATTTAAAACACAGCTTAAATTAATTAGTAATTTTGAACCCCAATTTATAGATAAATAAAAATGAAGATATTAGTTAAAAATATCAAACAACTGGTGCAGGTTGAAGAACAGCCAAAATTAAGAGTTTGCGGCAGATCAATGGCAAAACTTGAGACGATAAAAGATGCTTTTTTATTTATTGACAAAGGCAAAATTGTGGAATTTGGCAAGATGTCCGACTTATTTCAATCGTCAATTGCCGATCATCAATTGCCGATCAAAGAGATAGATGCCAAGGATTGTATGGTTTTTCCTTCGTTTTGCGACAGCCATACTCACCTGGTTTATGCCGGAAGTCGCGAGATAGAATATATTGATAAAATTAAAGGCCTGAGTTATGAAGAAATTGCTCAGCGGGGTGGTGGCATATTAAATTCCGCCAAACGTATACATGATTCCTCGGAAGAAGAATTGGTGGAACAAGCTATGGAAAGGCTCCACGAAATAATGATGCTGGGTACTGGCGCCGTGGAAATAAAAAGCGGCTACGGGTTAACCACAGAGGATGAACTGAAAATGCTCAGCGTAATTAAAAAGCTGAAAAAACTTTCACCCTTGACCATTGTTCCAACATTCCTTGGCGCTCATGCCGTTCCTTTGCCATTCCGTGGCAGGCAGGGCGATTATGTGGACTTAATCATCAATGAAATGATACCGATGGTTGCTTCGGAAGGGCTTGCCGATTTTATTGACGTGTTTTGCGACAAGGGATTTTTTACCGAAGAGGAAACTGACCGCATGTTGATTGCCGGTATGAAATATGGTTTACGTCCGAAAATCCATGCCAATGAATTGGATTATTCCGGAGGTATTCAATTGGGTGTGAAATACAACGCTCTTTCGGTTGACCATCTTGAATATACCGGCGACGACGAAATTAAAGCCTTGCTCGATAGCGAAACCATGCCCACCATACTTCCCGGAGCGGCTTTCTTTCTAAATATGCCTTTGGCTCCGGCTCGTAAAATGATAGATGCCGGTTTGCCGGTGGCTTTTGCCAGCGATTTTAATCCCGGTTCTTCTCCTTCGGGCAATATGCAATTGGTGCTTTCAATGGCTTGTATTATGTTCAGGCTTACGCCCGAAGAAGCCATTAATGCTACAACCCTAAATTCGGCTTATGCTATGGGTATCAGCGATACACACGGCAGCATTGCCAAAGGTAAAATAGCCAATGTGTTTATTACAAAGCCTATTTCCACGTATGAATTTATGCCTTATGCCTTTGGAAGTAATAAAGTGGATACGGTGATACTAAACGGGGAAGTAATTTCCACAAAGTAAATACTTAACTTATTTCCAGCTCATTAAAAGAAAAAATAATGAAAACTATCGGTTTGATCGGAGGGGTTAAGCTGGAAATCCACCCAGAAATATTACCGCATCGTTAATCAAACGGTGGCATAAAAAGCCGGGAATCACACTCCGCAAAAGTTATTCTTAATTTTCTTGATTTCGGCGAAGTGGAACTTTGTATTTCCAATAATGATTTTTTTAAAAAAAATTACGAAAAGTGTAATTATTGTTAAAATATTATGTATGTTTGTGTTTTTATCAGGGAATTTTAAGTAAAACCCAGACAGCTACGTTATCCTGCCTGAGAGCCAAATAATATATTTATTAGTTGTAGGAGGATGTGATGATAATTAAAACTTTTTTAAAGGTAGCAATACCTATGGAAGCCGCACTGTTTTTGGTGGCAATTTCAGGATCAATCTTTGCTCAGGAACCTGTTATAGTTAAGGATACCGCCATTTTAAACCAATTTAAACGTAAGTATATTCAATCGGAATTGTTGAAGACAAAAGAACCTCAGGAAATTCAATACCTTTTCAGTATACCCGTTAAAATTGAAAAAGAACCTAAGGATGAATATCTTCGTATAGGCGATAAGGCGGTATTAATCAAAGAAGAACAACAACGCCTGCGCGAAAAAGGGCAGTTTAAAATCAGAGGTTATATCTTATTCTATCAGCCGGGTATGGTTTATGTATTCGCTTTAGCGCCGCCTAAAACTCAACCGTAGAAATTCCGTGTATGGTTTAGACGTACAAGTACTTTTTAATCTTCATCGTTGGTGTTTTGATGAAGGGATCGGGTTGTTCGAGAACAAGTACCAGCTTCGATGAACTACTCACTTCATTATTGACATAAGTTTTAATGTCGTCAAGTATCTTTTTGATGTATTGTTGAATGTCGTTTTGGAAAAGTTGTGCCGCTTCTTTCATGTTCTTGAAACGTTTTTCAATTTCCTCATAATCCAGATTTACCTTGGCTATGAGTTTGCCTTTCATTTCATAAACGATGGATTCAACAACTAATTTATGACGGTTTACCACCGCTTCTATCTCTTCGGGATAAATATTTTCGCCGTTGGCACGAAGAATCATATTTTTAAGACGTCCTTTAATGTACAGTCTCATATCCTTATCAAATACACCCAGATCGCCGGTTTTAAACCAGCCGTCTTTGGTAAAACATGTTTTGGTAAGCTCTTCGTTTTTATAATAACCTTTCATCACGTTATCGCCTTTGGCTATAATTTCACCCTCGCCGGTTTTAGGATTAACGTTGATTATCTTTAATTCCTGACCCGGGACGGAAGGTCCGGTGCTGCGGTATTTCCGTTTTCCACCAGGGCTACCTGCCAAAAGGGGAGAGGTTTCGGTAAGTCCATAGCCTATTTCGTAAGGAAATTTTGCTTCTTTCAGAAAAAGTTCAACCTTGGCATCAAGCAGAGCGCCACCTATTCCAAAGAAATGCAACTGTTTGCCAAAAGTCTTTTTTAATTTTAGTCCTACCATATAGCTGAACGCTTTGCGTGTAGGTGGAAAATGAAACAGGTATTTCATCAATCCTTTGGAAACCACGGGCTGGATTTTGTTTCGATAGATCTTTTCGATGATAAGCGGAACGGTAAGCATCATCGTTGGACGTATGGTCTTTAGGGCTGGTAGCAATACGCTGGGTACCGGAGCACCTTTAAAGTAGAATATCTGTCCGCCTAAGGATAAAGGTAATAAAAATCCGAGTGTGCATTCGTAAGTGTGCGAAAGTGGCAGTACCGATAGTAATCGGTCGTTGGGTGTAATGGGCTGTATTCTGGAAGTATTTTGCATGTTCGACATAAGATTTTTATGCGAAAGCATTACTCCTTTCGACTGTCCGGTGGTTCCCGAAGTATAAATAATGGATGCAAGGGCATCGTCTTCCAGGGTTCCAAACAATTTGTCAATATCAGCTGTTGAAAAATCAGTATTCGAAGGGCCGGGAAAGGGCAAGGCAAAACTTTCAAAAGAGGTATTAGCCGAAAAATCTTCAATGTTGATGATGTGTTTCACGAATTCGTAACCCTCGTTACCCATTTTATGAAGTAAATTCTTTGAAATGAATAAAACTTTGGTTTCGGAATGATTAAGAATGTTCTGTATTTCATTTTTGCTGAAATCATTTAAAATCGGAATTACCACGGCACCCATGCAAACCGTAGCCAGGTAGCTTATTCCCCAGTTGGGCCCGTTTCCACTCAATATGGCTATCTTATCGCCCTTGGTAATGCCTATACCTTTGAGTTGCTCTGAAAGGGTAAAAACTTTCTGGTAAAGTTCACGGTAAGTAATTGCCGGGGAATCTACGTATGATAAAGCATCCAAATCGGCAAATTGTTGAAAACTATTGATTAATAAATGCCTGATAGTTAATTGGCTCATATTATTTTAGTAAAATAAAATACAAAGGTACTACAATTCTGGTTAATCCTAACGGAGCATTAGCAATTACTTTTTTGAAAACATAGCTTTGGAAACAACTTCAGGATTTAACAACTCATAAAGTGTTTTCCCCCGGTTTAAAAAATTTAGATAATTTTGTCAAAAATTTATAAAATGAGAGTACATTTTATTGCCATCGGCGGAAGTGCAATGCATAATTTAGCCATTGCTATGTGTAAAAAAGGATATACGGTTACCGGTTCTGATGATGAAATTTTTGAACCAGCCCGAAGTCGTTTAGCTTCTTATCATCTGTTGCCCGAAGCCGAAGGCTGGTTTCCCGAAAAACTGAATTCACAATTCGATGCCGTTATTCTTGGTATGCATGCCCGCGCCGATAATCCCGAGCTCCTCCGTGCACAGGAATTGGGATTGAAAATTTTTTCGTATCCCGAATTTCTTTACGAACAATCTAAAAATAAAAAACGCATCGTCATTGGCGGAAGCCATGGCAAAACTACCATTACGGCAATGATACTCCATGTTTTGAACTATCATCACGTGAATACCGATTATATGGTGGGTGCACAATTGGAGGGCTTCGATGTGATGGTGAAGCTTTCCGAAGATGCTAACTATATGGTTATTGAAGGTGATGAATACCTCACTTCACCGATAGACCGTCGGCCTAAGTTTCATGTTTACAAACCTGATATAGCTCTTATCAGCGGTATTGCCTGGGATCATAAAAATGTTTTTCCTACCTTTGATAATTATGTGGAACAATTCCGCATTTTTGCCAATCTTATCTCTCCTGGCGGTACGTTAATCTATTGTGCCGATGATCCGGAAGTGAAACTGGTAGCTGAAGATTGCAGAAACAACGTTAAAAAGATTCCCTATTTGCTTCCCGATTATACGGTTAAGGATGGAATAACTTCTATCAATTATAAATTACGAATTACGAATTACGAACAGCCATCAACTATCCCATTGCAGATTTTCGGGCGGCATAATCTTCTTAATTTGAACGGCGCACGATTGGTTTGTAACGAGCTTGGTATTACCGATGAAATGTTTTTTCAAGCTATTTCTTCTTTTAAAGGCGCTTCCAAAAGGCTTGAACTCATAGCTAAAAATAGAAGTACAGCCATTTTTAAAGATTTTGCCCATTCTCCTTCCAAGTTAAAAGCTACCACCCGTGCCGTGAAAGAGCAATTTACGGATAAAACCCTTGTCGCCTGTATGGAACTGCATACCTTCAGCAGCCTGAGCAGCGATTTTCTTCCGCAATACGATGGAGCGATGAATGATGCCGATGTTGCTATTGTTTATTTCAGCCCTCATGCCCTGGCTCTGAAAAAACTGCCACCTCTTACGGTAGAACAGGTGAAACAAGCCTTTAACCGGAAGGATTTGCAAATTTTTACCGATTCTTCGGCATTAAAAAATTATCTTTTGGCTTTGGATTGGACAAATAAAAACCTGCTGATGATGAGTTCGGGCAACTTCGACGGATTGGATTTGGCAGAACTTTCCCGGAAGATAATTCCAGGTTGATAACCTTTGCATTAGTTATTGTCAAAGCAAAAAAAGACAACGTATTGATATTATATATTGAAATTCAGATTTATCAGTTTCTTTTTTAAATCAGAAGCTATAAACCAAACTTGCCCCGTTAGCTGAAGGACGAAGATAAAAAGCCATTTTCTCTGTTTTCTTTAATATGATACCTGCTTTTCGCATGGCTAAATAACCATTGATGTAAGCCGTAACGGAGGTAGCTGCAAGTCCACAGCAAATCCATGGTAATGCATCTCGTAGTTTTTTATCCAGTTGGTCATCTATATTTGCCGATATGGCATACGTCATCAGTATGCCGGATAAAGCAGAAAAACTGACGCCTATTATTCCACTGATTTTTGCCTGTTTCATGTATTCGGCGGCGGTATTTTTATAATAGGCGGATTTATGTCCGTTCAAACGTTGTTGGAGTACGTTGAGGTCTGTAGTATTAGTGAATTCCAGATTTGAACAATACATTACATCGTCTATTTTAATTTCCTTAATGTATTTGTTTGTAGAATCCTTTGTCAAGTTCATTATTACGTAGTTGTTTTTAAGCGTCTCAATTTTGCCTATGTATTTTTTTCCGGAAAAGGTAATAATGGTGTCATTTTTTTGACAGTACGACGCTAATGTAATGGAAAGGAATAAAAATAAAGCGTAAAAAAATTTCATGTGTTATTAAATTTATTTTTGATTGGTAAAATAGCCTGTCCCGATATTTCGGGGGAATATTCATAAAATATCATTTCCGGTTCGCTATAAAATAGGCTATTATGGATATTTTATGATTTTAAATTACCATTAAATAACCTTTTTAGCTTCTTAATGTAGCGGACAAGAAAATATCATCCAAAAATAATATAAAATTATCATACGATACATCGTATGTATGAAATTTTTTTTGCCTTTTTTTGGCAGAATAATCAGAAGGTTGAGGAATTACCTTATTTACCTATACAAAACTTACTAAAAATATTGCTAAGTATCTCATCGGTAGTAACTTCGCCGGTGATTTCGCCGATATAATGGATCGCCATCCTGATGTCGGTCGAAAGCAGGTCGGTGGGGATATGTTCGTCCAGCCCTTTTTCCACATTTTCCATAGCTTCGAGGGTTTTATGGAGAGCTTCATAATGACGGGCATTGGAAATGATGGCTTCGCTCTCAAGATTTCCCGTATCCACCGATGTGAGCAGGGATTCAATAATGAGCTTGATATTTTCCTTGCGTTTAGCCGAAATAAAAATGGTTTCCAGTTCTACAAAATCGGAAAAATGATGGGGCGTTTCTACCAATAAATCTGTTTTATTGGCGATGATGATGAAGCGTTTGGACTTATTCTTCAGGTGTTCTTTGAAATCAAGCAGGGCTTCATTGATGTCTTCTATTGATGTTTCGTTGATATCAATCATGTACAGGATAATGGAAGCCTGTTCAATGGCCTGATAGGTCCGTTCGATACCCATGCTTTCCACCGATTCCTGGGTGGGATGCAAACCTGCCGTATCAATAAATCGGAAAGCGACTCCTTCAATTACAAGGGTGTCTTCAATGGTATCGCGGGTGGTGCCCGGTATTTCCGATACGATGGCGCGTTCTTCGTTGAGTATGGCATTCAATAGGGTGGACTTACCCACATTCGGTTTACCGACGATAGCCACGGGAATACCATTTTTAAGCACATTGCCCAGCGAAAAGGAACCTGTGAGTTTGGTGAGTTCGTCTTTGATTACATGCAATAGCTTACGTATTTCTTTTCTGTCGGCAAATTCCACATCTTCCTCGCTGAAATCCAGTTCAAGATTGATCCAGGTAGCAAAATTCACCAGGTCGTGGCGCAGGTTGTGAAGTTTTTGGGTGAAGCCTCCCCGCATCTGGTTAATGGCAATGTCGTGGGCAGCCTTCGATTGGGATGCAATAAGGTCGGCAACGGCTTCTGCCTGCGACAGATCAAGCTTCCCGTTAAGGAATGCCCGCATGGTATATTCTCCGGGATGAGCCAGCCGGATGCCGTTTTTGATCAGGAGTTCAATGATTTTCTGTTCGATAAACAGCGAACCATGACAGGATAGTTCGATGGAATCTTCGCCAGTATATGAATGCGGTGCACGAAAGATGCTTACCAATACTTCATCAAGCATTTCTCCTTCGTCGAATATCTGCATTAAATGAAGCGTATGTGTGGGCGCTGTGCTGAGCCGAAACGATTTTTTGAGGGGACGCAACAGTTTTTCACATATCAAAAAGGTTTCGGGACCTGAAACCCTGATTATTCCAATGGCGCTGACTCCTGCAGGGGTAGCCAGGGCACAGATGGTTTCTGTGTTTGCAATAGTTGTAGCCATAGCGTTAGTTTTGGATAAACAAATATACATGAATTTTTTAATTTATTTACGTAATTCATGAAATTTTAAATAACCGGACAAATAGAATGTCGTATATCAGAAAAGAATCGGATACAGATTCCAAAAAGAACCGGACGCGGATTTTCGCGGATAAATGCTGATTTCAAAAAGAACAGGATGCGGATTTTTGCGGATAAACGTGGATTTCATAAAGAACCGGACGCGGATTTTCGCGGATAGAACGGATAAAAGAGGATTTTAAAAAAGAACCGGACGCGGATTTCACGGATAAACGCGGATTTTATTCATGCAAGCATGAATAAAAAAAACGGATATGCCCGAAAATCGTTCCGGCAAGTCGGATGAAAATCCATTTTAAAATCCGCTACATCAGCAAAAATCCGTGTTTTATTCGTAAGATTTCCAGATTCAATGATACAACAATTTATAGTTTCTATTGCTTATATCACAGGAATTCCGGACTGACCGGTAAAATCAATGGAACAGAAAAATAAAGTGTGTTTTCTTCAATGCTATTTGATACGGAAATGCATCATCCTTTCGCCTTCCAGATAAACATCAAGCAGGTCGTTTATTTTTACGGAACCTACGCCTGCGGGTGTTCCGGTAAAGATAAGGTCGCCGGTTCTCAGCGTCATAAATTGCGAAACATAAGCGATGATGGCATCAAAGCTGAAGATCATGTCGGCGGAATTTCCTTTTTGTACGGTCTTCCCGTTGATATCAAGATGAAAATGGAGGTTGTCGGGAGCAGGAAGCGTTTCTTTGAGGATATATTTACTGATGGCCGCCGAATTGTCGAAAGCCTTGGCTATTTCCCAGGGCAGACCTTTGGCTTTGCATTCCTGCTGGAGGTCGCGGGCGGTAAAATCGATGCCGATACCGATTTCATCATAATAATCGCGGGCATATTTTTGGGGTATGCTTTTCCCCAGCCGGTTAATTCTGACGATAAGTTCGGTTTCGTAATGGATGTCGGTGGAAAAATCAGGATAGAAAAAGGGCAGATTGCTTCGCAGCAATGCCGTATCGGGTTTAAGGAAAAAAACCGGTACTTCGGGTACATCGTTGCCTAATTCCTGCGCATGTTCTGCATAATTACGGCCAATACAGATAATTTTCATAATAAATGGATTTTTAAAATTTTCTGCTGCAAAATTAATTCAATTATCGTTATTTATAGAAAAATTTAACGAAAATATGACCAAAAAGTGTCTAAAGTGAGTTCTTCATCCGTATTTTTGTTTTATGATCATGTTTATTCAGCCTTCAGAACGTCCACCGGATTGGCTGTAACCGCGCGCCAGGTCTGCCACAGAATTGCAGCAAAAGTAAAAATCATCGAAAAGAAAATTACAGCAATGGGAATAAACCATCCAATTTCAATATGATAAGCAAAACCTGAGAGCCAGTGCGAGCACAACCAAAGAATGATTGGTATAGCCATTACATCGGCAACAAGCACAAGCCGTACAAACCGCCACGACATCAGACGTATCAGGCTGTTGTCGCCGGCTCCCAACACTTTCCGGATGCCTAATTCTTTTCTTTTCGACTGCGACACAAACATTACCAATGCCAGTAATCCAAGAAACGAAATAATCAGGGCAATAGCGGTGAAAGCCCGGATAATAACCGAAAGATTTTGCTCGCTGACATACTGAGAGGCATATCGCTGATCGAGAAAATAAGATTCAAAAGGCCAGTCTTTGGTAATGTTTTGCCATTCGGATTCTATTTTTTTCATGGTGCCCGGCATATTACGCGAATCAATATCAACAAGAATATTGAGATTAAAATTAGGATAAACCGATTTACTTACAATAAAGGCAGCGGGCATCACCTTGTCGTGCAGGGAACGGAAGTGAATATCGTTTACCACGCCAATGATTTTGCGGGACGGTAACGGATCGTAGAAACCCGATAGCGACCGGCCGATAACGTCGCCTGTTCCCATTGCGTTCAGTTGCGTGGCAAGAGATTCGTTCACAACACATGCCGGGAAACTGTCGAGCTCCGCCTTCGACATTGTTTTCGGAAACCCTTCACCCCGGAGGATGGATGAATTCATCACTTCAAAGAAATTGTTTTCTACCGAGATAAGTGCGGCCTGTATGCTTTGGTTTTTAGGGTCGGTACCTTTGATAAAAAAAACACCATAGTTATTCTCAAACTGTCCGGGGACATTATGAGAGCCGGTGATTGCCTTTACTTCAGGCATTTTTTTCAGTTCGGCGGTCAACGCATCGAAACGTTGTGTCATAAAATTATCCCACGGGTTTTTTATAACCACCTTCTGGTGCGATTCAATCCCAAGCCTGCTTTCCGAAAAGAAATTGAGCTGTTTCTGTACGATAATCGCTCCGGTTATCAATGCAACTGAGACAAAAAACTGCACGATCACCAGTACCTCCCTGAGTCCTATGCTTACGCGCGAATTTATAACAAACGATTCACCCTGTTTTTTCAACACCACTGCCGGTTTGGGAGCCGACAACACAAATGCAGGATAGCTGCCGGCGAGGCCAATAAGTAATAACAGAACAATCAAAACAACTGAAAATACTTCCGGCCGGAGCAAGGTTCCCAGCCGAAGGTCGGCACCGGCTAAGCCAGAGAACCACGGCAGAAACAATTCGGTAAACAGCAGGGCAAAAATCAGCGAAATAAGGATATAAAAGGCTGTTTCGAGCAAAAACTGTAAAATGATGTGATATCGCTGTGAGCCGACAACTTTTCGCAGGCCAATTTCCCGGAACCGTTTTGCATTGCGGGCAGTGGAGAGGTTCACAAAATTGATGCATGCCAGCAACAGTATCAAAATGGCTGTGATTCCCAATATCCGGACGGTGGTAATGCTTCCCTGGGGTTCAATTTCCCAACGGTTGGTTTCGGAATGCAGGTGGATGTCGCGAAGCAATTGCAACCGGAAGGGATTGGTTTTCGCTTTAGTGCCATAAGGCGAATTCTTCTTCCAGCAGTTAAAAATACCGGCTTTGATTTCCGAAAGCGAATATCCGGGATTGACCAGGCAGAAAAAATTGAAACTGCTGTTGCCCCACTCGCGCAACTCGGAAGCGTTGGTCGCTCTTGAATAATCAAGCGGCAGTATTCCCAGGAAATGGACAAAAGATTGTTGCGGGATGTCCTCAATGATGGCGGACACCGTTGCCTTGTATGAGTTTTCGAACAACATCACCTGTCCGACAGGATTGGTATTGCCGAAATATTTCTTTGCGGCAGATTGGGTCAGGATCACTGTTCCGGGTCTTCGCAGGGCTTCTGCCGCGTTACCATTCAGACTTTTCCAGTCAAAGAACGAAAACAAAAGACTGTCGGCAACAATAAAATCCTGGCTGCCCATCACCTTTTCCTTAGCCTTTACCGTAAGCTGTCTTTTCATCAACATGGTAACTGCTTCCACTCCCTTGAGTTCGTTTCGCTGATACTGAAGAAATACCCCGGGTTGAATGGGATAGTTGTTCTCTTTTCCGACAAGAACCTGCCGGTAGATACGGTCGCCTTTGGCATACATCCGGTCATACCCGGTTTCATGATAAATATACAGGAAGATGATGAAAACGGCTGCCAGACCCGTACTCAGTCCTAATATATTTACAATGCTAAACCATTTTGACCGGTTGAAATTGCGGATAATGGTGATTAAAAAATTTCTGAACATAACATGGCCTTGTTTGGAACGGTAGTATCAAAGCCCGTGCCATCCGGTTAACCATAGTTATTTCAGCGTATTGCAGCAGTTATGCAGTTTTTGTTGTTATAAAAACGAACAGGCGGTTGTCCGGTTATGTACAAAAAATAGTCTTTTCACTACTCCGGGGAACAGGAAGAATTGAGCAAACCTTCCGGATTGTTGATCGTGGGCTAAAAAAAAGAGCTAACAGCCGATAATCGTTAGCTCTTTACTCTGGATTTCTAACTTCAAATTCCTTTATCCAACCACCATCGCGTTGATGGCTTTGCTCCACGGTCCCAGCTCGCCGCGAGTGTTTACCCAGCGAAGCCAGTAATAAGCCGTTTTGCCGGCATCGGTGCCTTCAAAAGTTTTTACAAAGGGTGTACGGGTGTCGGTAGCTACGAATGTAAGTTCGGAAGCATTTTTAGGCGCTTCGCCGCCCAGCTTCATCCATATTTCGCAGCCATGTACCCCTTCCGGTTTAGCTTTGCTTTTGGGAGTGGATTCGTCATTAAAATGAATGGTGTGTTGCAGACGAACAGAAAAATCTACGTTGCCTACAGGAACAGTAATGGGCTTGGGAACGGCGGTACGGGTTCCGCTTTTCACGGTAATACCCATACGCTCACGATCGCTGTCCGAAACCTTGGTGTTGTTGGTAAGCCATTGAGCAATAAAACTGCGCAACTTCTTTTCATAAACCGCGCGGGCATCGTCCTTAGCCTGCACATCGGCGCTGGTACGGTTGTTTTTGTTGTTTGCCTTAGCATAGCAGGTATTCCAGTTGGTTTGAACTGCCACCAATGCAGCAATGTCTTCTTCAGGAATACCCCAGGCGGTTGAACCGGTAGTGAATTCTTTTGCTAAATTATCCTGCCATACGTTGAATTCAGCATCATTTTGTGGGATGTAGTCTGCCATAATTTTAAAATTTAAATGGTTGATAGTTGTGTTAATTTATTGATAATAGGGGATATTCCCCGTATAAAAGATTTCTTATTCCGAAGCGGGAACAAATTATTAAGCGGAATAAAAGAATTACTCCGAAGCGGGAACGAATTATTCTTAAGCAGGAAACAATTACTCCGAAGCGGGAAAGAGTTATTCCGAAGCGGGGATGAATTACTCCGAAGCGGAAATGAGTTACTCCAAAGCGGGGATGAGTTACTCCAAAGCGGGAACGAATTATTAAGCGGAATAAATAAACTATTCCAAAGCGGGAAAGGCTTATTCCTTTTGAGGGGAAAATGGGATACGCTATTGAAATATAATGGAGTCATCGGTACAAAACTTTGTTCTTTTATAAAACTGTTACAAAGATAAAGTCGCCATTTCGCTTTTCCTTTGACAAAAGTCAAAAAATGCAAGTACTCTTGTTTTTTTTACAGAAATTTTGAACCGGCTTCATCCTTGAAAATGAATCAAAAAAAAAGAATGTAAGCATTAGTACTTTAAATTGTACTAAGTAATAGGACAAATAGAGCGTCGTATATTAGAAAAGAATAGAACACCGGTTCCATGGATAAAGCGGATAAACACTGATAACCTGAGTTCGGGATAAAAATCTTAATTTAAGAAACAAATATTTATTGAATATCAGGCTTCTTTATTGCCGTCCCATTTATGGGACGGATAAAAGGAGTCAGCTATTTTGGCTTTAGCCACATTTTCCTTCCTTTTTGTTGGGCTAAAGCCCAAATCTGTTTATTCTTCTCATTCCGTTGACTAAAGTCAACGGCAATGCATATTGCTTTTCATCCGTTTGTATAAAATCTTATCCCGAACCCAGGTTGATAAGCAGATGTCCAAATAAATAAATTTGCTGGATTTTGATGCTTTTGTAACTTGGCGACAACGAACGATAACAAAAAATAAAAACAACAATAGGGCACCGATTTATAATAGAATTAATTTACTTTTGTAGATGAAATTAAATCAGGATAAAAAATAATGTTTGAACAAACTTTTAAAAATATAGACGATATACTTCATAAAGACGCCGGTTGTAGTAGCGAATTGGATTATGTGGAACAGACTTCCTGGATTTTGTTTCTAAAATACCTCGACGATTTAGAAAAGGATAAGTCCACAGCCGCCGAACTGACAGGGAAAACATATACAAACATCATTTCACCGGAGTTTCAATGGACTGTTTGGGCAATGCCTAAAAATGGGGATGGAAAACTCGACCACCATAAGGCCTTAACGGGGGATGATTTGAAAGACTTTGTTGATCGCAAACTTTTTCCTTATCTAAAAAAGTTCAGGACTGAAGCCGAAAGCGCCAACACTATTGAGTATAAAATAGGAGAGATTTTCAGCGAACTGAAAAACCGGTTGCAAAGCGGATATGCTTTGCGTGATGTGATAAATCATGTTGACGAACTCCGTTTCCGTACTCATACCGAAAAGCATGAAATGAGCCATTTGTATGAATCGAAGATTCAAAATATGGGCAATGCCGGGCGAAACGGAGGCGAATACTATACTCCACGTCCATTGATTAAAACCATGGTAAAAGTGGTTGCTCCAGCCATTGGCAATACCATCTATGATGGTGCGGTGGGAAGTGCAGGCTTTTTGTGCGAAGCCTTTAACTTCCTTAAAAAGAGCAAGAGCCTTTCCACCAAAGACGTTGAAACCTTACAGCAAAAGACTTTTTACGGAAAGGAGAAAAAATCGCTGGCTTACATTATCGGAACCATGAACATGATATTGCACGGAGTGGAAGCCCCGCATATCGTACATACCAATACCCTTGCCGAAAACCTTGCCGACATTCAGGAAAAAGACCGCTATGATATCGTTTTGGCTAATCCTCCTTTCGGCGGAAAAGAACGAGCCGAAGTGCAGCAAAACTTCCCGATAAAAACAGGCGAAACGGCTTTCCTGTTCTTACAGCATTTTATTAAGATACTCAAAGCCGGAGGCAAGGCAGGCGTAGTTATCAAAAACACTTTCCTGAGCAATACCGATAATGCTTCTGTAAGTCTTCGCAAACTATTGCTTGAAAGCTGTAACCTGCATACCGTATTGGATTTGCCCGGAGGCGTGTTTACCGGAGCCGGGGTAAAAACCGTGATATTGTTTTTTGAAAAGGGAACGCCAACCCGCAAGGTATGGTATTACCAGCTAACCCTGGATCGCAACCTTGGAAAGACAAATCCGCTAAGCGAAGCCGATTTGGCAGAGTTTGTTGAACTGCAAAAGCTTGCCCAGAGCGGAGTTGAAGGGGCTGCCGACAGCGAAAACTCATGGTCGGTTGATGTTAGTAAACTGAACGAAACCGATGGGTATGACCTCAGCGCTAAAAACCCCAATAAAAAGGAAGAAACAACTTTGCGTCAGCCAAAAGAGATACTGGCTGAGATGAAAGCCCTGGATGAGGAAAGCGCTGGGATTTTAGACTCAATTTTGAAACTGCTTTAATTTTATAAGATATGACTTACAGGTTGTGCAGGCAAAAGTCTGAAGATGATAAAACAATGGCTTGTATTAAGTGAACTAAATTACAAAAACGATGACCGAACCATTGTTGCCCCCGGGTGGCGGATACCGTAAGCTTATTTCGTACCAAAAGGCAGAAGCCGTGTACGATCTTACTTTCTATTTCTGCAAACAATATTTGCAAAGGGGGAAGCGGACTATTGACCAAATGGTGCAGGCTGCCCGTTCGGGAAAACAAAATATAGCCGAAGGCAGTGCGGCATCATCAATCTCAAAAGAAACGGAAATAAAACGGATGAACGTTGCAAAAGCAAGCCTGGAAGAACTTTTACTGGACTACGAAGATTATTTACGAACCTGCAATCATCAGTTGTGGAAACCGGACTCAGCAGTTTCCGCAAACGGATGACACGCTTACGATTGGAAGAACGAAAAAAAGGTAACAAATAAATGGAGCAATTAATAAAACAAGATAGCACCCAGGGCTTGCCGAAGGGTTGGGAAATAAAAAAATTGGGGGAAGTATGTGAAGAACTTTTTGCTGGAGGAGATGTACCTAAAGACAATTGGTCTAAATCAAAAACGGATATTTTTAGTATTCCAATATTTTCAAATGGTGAAAGAAACAAAGGCCTATATGGATATACTAATGTTGCAAGAGTTACTAAGCCAAGCATTACTATTTCGGCACGAGGCACGATTGGCTATTCTGAAATAAGAGAAGAAGCTTTTTACCCAGCTATACGATTAATCGTTATAACACCTAAAATTGACCTTATTAATTTGTCCTTTTTAGAATATGTAATTGGTAGTATTGATTTTATTCATAGTGGATCATCAATTCCTCAATTAACAGTGCCAATGATTAAGGAGTATTCAATTCCACTTCCTCCGCTCTCCGAGCAACAAACCATCGTCTCCATATTAGATGAAGCTTTTGCCGCTTTTGACAAGGTAAAAGCCAATGCCGAACAAAACCTTAAAAACGCTAAAGAGATTTTTGAGAGTTATTTGCAGGGGGTGTTTGAGAAAAAGGGGGATGGTTGGGAAGAAAAAACTCTGAATCAAATTTCAGATAATTTGGACAGTAAAAGAATCCCAATAACAAAAAATATTAGAAGTGAAGGCTCTATTCCGTATTATGGAGCTTCTGGCGTTGTTGATTATGTCTCAGATTACATATTTGATGAAGATTTACTTTGTGTTTCTGAAGATGGGGCTAACCTTTTAGCAAGAACTTATCCTATTGCTTTTTCGATTAGTGGTAAAACTTGGGTAAATAATCACGCTCACATTTTACGATTTAATAATATGCTTAATCAAAAATTTGTTGAATTTTATCTTAATTCGATAAAGTTGGATGATTTTGTGAGTGGAATGGCACAACCGAAACTAAATCAAGCAATGCTTAATAAAATTCCTATTCCTTTTCCACCTTTCTCAGAACAACAAACGATTGTCGTCAAACTTGATACTCTTTTTACCGAAACTAAAAAGTTGGAAGCTATTTATCAGGAAAAACTTCTAAATTTGGAAGATTTTAAAAAATCAATTTTACAAAAAGCATTTAATGGAGAATTTTAATTATGAGCGAAAGTAAATTTATAGAAGGTATTGGAATTTGGTATAAAACCGAACTAAATACCATTAAAAAAAAAGAAGATACGCCTTTACGACCAGTATTTGAAGCCTTTACTAATTCATGGGAATCCATTACTATTTTTAAAGAACGAAATAATTCTGATGATAAGGGTGCAATTTCGATAAGTTTATTCCTTACTAAAAATTTATTCTCAAAAGATACAACTGTATATGACTTTCAAAAAATAATCATAACTGATACAGGCATAGGTTTTGACGATAATGAATATAAAAGATTAATTAACCTACGAGATGACAGGAAAAACTTTTCAAATAAAGGTACTGGAAGAGTACAATTCCTTCACAGTTTTGATAAAACAATGATTTTTAGTGTTTATAAAGATGATAATTCAAAGACAGGCTACAAAAAAAAAGAAATAACATTATCAAAATCAGATGCTTTTTTAAGACACAATGCAATTATCCGCTTAGATTCAGAGGAAGAAGTAGATGCGGAAAATTCTTCAACGATTCTAACATTTGAAATCCCATTGAATCCAAAAGATAAAGAATTTTTCACAACATTAACTGCTGAAGAAATAAAAGAACAATTAATTAGACATTATTTAGCGGGATTTTGCGAAAACAGGAAAAACTTACCACAAATAATAATTGAAACCTTAATTGATAATAATGTGGAAGAAAAGTTGGAACTTATTTCAGATGATATCCCAGTACCGAATAAAGAGAAGTCTATTGAAATTTATTATAGTAACGTAATCAATAACAATATTGAAAGGACTTCTAATAAAGAAATTTTTAACCTCAAATCATTCATCATTCCACATGAAAATCTGGAAAAAAATGGATTAAAACTTATAAGTAAAGGTGAAATTGCAAAAGATGTAAAACTTGATAATTTATTACCGAATGATCAAATAGATGGCAATCGATACTTATTCCTTTTATCCGGAAAATATATTGATGAAAGGGACAGTGATACAAGGGGCGAAATTAACATTTCCAAAAAAAAAGAATTTAGAAAAAGGAACAATGATTCTTTCCTTAGTGAAGAAGAAATTTTATTAGAAGATATTGAGGATAAAGCAAACCAAACAATTGTTTCATTACATAAGGAGATTGAAGGAAAAAGTAAGGAAAAGGAAAAAAACATAGAAGACCTTCGCGAAATGTTTTTATTGAATCCTAAAACATTACAATCGCTTCAAAATAAGATAAATATTGGTGATTCTGATGATACAATTCTACGCAAAGTATATGAGGCGGATGCCAAAATAGTTGCAGAAAAAGATGCAGAAATTAAGCAACAGATAAAGGAAATTGAAAAATTAGATACAACAAAGGACGACTATCAAGTCAAATTAACTGAAAGAGTCAATAAATTTGTAAAAGCGATCCCCTTACAGAATAGAACATCACTAATACAATATGTTGCAAGGCGTAAATTAGTTTTAGAATTATTTGATAAGATTTTAAAAAAAGAAATTGAAAAGTTAAAAAATGGAGGTAGAATAGATGAGGACTTAATGCATAATCTTATTTTTCAACAAAGTTCAGAAAACCCTGAAACTAGCGATTTATGGTTAATTGCTGAAGAATTTATTTATTTTAAAGGATTTTCGGAAAATCGACTGGATCAAGTTGAAATTAATGGCAAAAAAATATTTAACAGAGTTTTTACAGAAGAAGAAGAAAAATATCTTAATTCGTTAGGAGAAAAAAGGTTGACAAAACGTCCAGATATATTATTATTTCCTGAAGAAGGTAAATGTATAATAATTGAATTTAAAGCTCCAGATGTTAATGTCTCAGAACATTTAAGTCAAATAGATTTCTATGCAAATTTAATCAGAAATTATACTGATGACGAATTTCAGATAACAACTTTTTACGGCTATTTAGTTGGTGAAAGTATTGAAGATCGAGATGTAAGAGGTCGGGTAAGTAGATTTGAACATTCATATCATTTAGATTATTGGTTTCGTCCATCTGAAAATGTGAACGGATTTGATGGCCGTTCAAACGGCTCTTTGTATACTGAGGTAATAAAGTTTACAACTTTATTAGAGCGAGCTAAGCTGCGAAACAAAATATTTATTTATAAACTTGAAGGTAACTAAATGATAAAATGAATGAAGCAGAAACCAGAGCCGAACTCATAGATCCCAGGCTAAAAGCTTGCGGTTGGGGAGTAGTGGAAGGTTCTAAAATCCTTCGGGAATACCACATTACTGCCGGCAGAATACAAACCGGTGGTGTAAGAGCAAAAAAACTAACTGCCGATTATGTTCTGGTTTACAAAGGCATTAAACTGGCGGTGGTGGAGGCTAAAAGCAGCGAACTGGCAGTTGGCGAAGGCGTGATGCAAGCCAAGCTGTATGCCGGAAAGTTGCAATTGGAAACCTCCTATGCCACCAATGGCAAAGAGATTTACAGCATAAGACCGTTGCAAGGCAAAAATGTGTATAAAATATTAGATTAGTGTTATTTATAACAATAAATTTGTTATATTTGTAGCATGAAAAATGAGAAACACATAGGCTTTGCTGATTTAGCAGCAGAA
>Ga0183100_1000455_pt1 | contig 33376 bp, 36 predicted proteins | sample Biomet2_FD_127789 | JGI IMG/M metagenome (GOLD analysis project Ga0183100, IMG submission 127789) | Microbial communities from bioreactor (seeded with anoxic lake sediment) at LBNL, California, USA - Biofuel metagenome 2 | ecosystem: Engineered > Bioreactor > Anaerobic > Unclassified ... | reverse complement strand
TACTACTATTGGAAGTGTTTGATTTTTAATTTTTTCTGTCATTTTTTCAACCCCTTCTTCCCACGCATACCCTCTAAAATAATCATTAAATTTAAATATTGGCAAATAGAGTCTCCCTAATGACCAAACAATCAATCCAAACAATATAATCGGCGTAAACTTAGACTGTTTCCAAAAATTTTCTATTCCAATTGAGATTAATATTATTAATGGCCAAACCAATGGCAAGGCTCTAATGCTTGAAAACGGGTCTCTGGTAATTGATGCCGGAATGAGTGAAACCATTATCATCAATATCACTAGAAACTTTAAATCATTTTCTTTTTTATCTGTTTTTTTAAATAACCAACACCATCCACCAACTAAAAATGGTAATTGCCAAAATAAAAATGGAGCCAAATCTGGATATGAACTTCTCGGTCCTGGATCACCTAAACCAAATAAATATCGAGGTGAAAAGTAAGAAACATACAAAGATCCAAATTCTCTAGTTTGTAATATTAATCGATTATTAAAAACTATGTTTTTCCACCCGGTCAAATTTTCATTAAAACCCCAAGGTTTTTTTACTCCATCAGAAAAGATACTTAAACTATTTAGTCTCGACATAAATCCTGGTGTCGACATTAATTTTATTGTGGGTAATATCAAAACCAATCCCAACAAAAATGACACTATCAAAACTTTGGTATTTTTTTTATTAAAAATTTCTTTCCAATTTTTTATAAACAATATTAATAAAACTAATGGGATAATCACTCTTTCCGAATGATAGGTTAAAAATGATAGTCCTGCCATTATCGCTGTCAATATCAACCATTTATTATTTTCTTTAAATTTATAAAAACTCCAAATCATTATCATCAAAAAAGCCAAAGCCAAATTTGTTTCGTAACTGGTTCTAGAGGCCATAATTTGCCAAGGAGAAATAGCCAGCAATAGGGCTGTTATTAAAGCTAATCTGATGTTTTTTGATAAGTTTTTAACTATCCAAAAACCAAACCAAATTGTTACTATGCCGGCCATTGACGATAAAAATCTTGTCGACCATACACTCACCCCTAAAATTTTATAAATTGGTATTAAAAAATCCGTATAAACTGGTGGCTTAAAATCGACAAAAGAGCGAAATAATATTGGTAATGTTTTACCAAACTGGTCTTTTCCTGTAGATAATATCGAGTAGGCATCATAACCCAACGATGCTTCATCACAAAAAAATCCTTTTGGCGTTTCTCCTAGTTTCCAAAACCTCAAAAATATTCCTAATATTAGAATTAAAATTAACCACACCCACTGGTTTTTCTTCATAAGAATACCCTCCAGATTTCGATTGTCATTAATCCAATTAATCCTAAGTTAACTAGCCAACCAAACTTATACTTATTTAATTCTTTTGACCCCATTACTAGTAAATAAGTAATTGAAAAATATAAAATTACATCCCACCCATCAATTTGTTTTAAAAAAGATAAAATTATTATTTCAATTAAAATTATCAACCAAATTTTTCGATATTTTTTATTTTTGCAAGTTGCTTTTATTGCCATTATAAAAAATAAAATAGCCTCAAATGGATATTTAAATCGGTAGGCTACTCCAGATACATCTTCTCGTGGGTGCATTCCAAAAAAATAGTTATTCAAATCCATCATTACTAAAAAATTTTTTAAGTATCGGTCTTTAATAATTGTCGATTTGTTGTAATAAAACTTCTTTATTTTACTTGTATCCAAAGCCAATTTTTTTTCAAAATTCCATGTTTCTTCTTCAGTTGCTGGGTAAAAAATTGTCGCCTTATCAAAATGAACTGGTTTATTTATCAATGACAATGGCCAGGAAATTATTATTCCGGTTACCAATATCAACCAAAGCACTTTATTCCACATGAACCAATTATATAGTGTAATATTTAATTATGAAATCAAAATTAAAATCAAAAGCAAAAACCAAGTTTAATCCAATTAAACTCCTTATTTCTATTTTAATCGCTCAAGGTGCGGGCATTATTGGTGGTCTTTTTACTGCTAGCTCAGTTAAAACTTGGTATCTTACTGATTTAGTCAAACCTTCTTTCAATCCGCCATCTTGGGTTTTTGCTCCAGTTTGGACATTTTTATTTCTTTTAATGGGTATTGCTCTTTATCTAGTTTGGAATAAAAAAAATAATCTCTTTTGGTTTTGGGTTCAATTACTTCTCAATCTTCTTTGGTCAATTTTATTTTTTGGACTTCATTCTCCTATGCTTGCCTTTTATGAAATTTTAGTTCTTTGGTTTGCTATTTTTATGACCATAATTAAGTTTCGCCAATACCACAAAACCGCTTCATATTTACTTTGGCCATATCTTGCTTGGGTTAGCTTTGCCTCATTTCTCAACTATTCCATCATGATTTTAAACTAACTTTTGGTAAAATAGCCAAATGTCCTTAAAAATTCAAGATTATTCTTATAATTTGCCTGAGTCTCTAATTGCCGACAAACCCTGCGATCAACGTGATCATTGTCGTCTTTTAACTCTCAATAAAACCACTGGGGAAATTAATCATCTCTATTTTTACAATATTTTAGAATTACTTACTCCAAATGATGTTTTAGTTTTAAATCAAAGCAAAGTTTTTCCAGCTCGTCTTTTTGGTAAAAAAGATAGTGGGGGAGAGATAGAAGTTTTATTAATTCATCAAATTAATAGTGATACTTGGATGGCCATTTCTAAACCTCGTCCCAGCATTGGTCGTCAAATAATTTTTGATCATAATTTAATTGGTCAGGTTATCGAAAGTGACCCAACAACCGGCCAAATCCAAATTAAGTTTAATTATAAAAATAATCAATTTTTCCAAGTTTTAGATAAAATTGGTCATACTCCAATTCCGCCCTATATTCATTCATCTCAAACTGAACAACAAATTAGATCAGAATATCAAACAGTGTATGCCAAAGAAACTGGTTCGGCTGCTGCTCCAACTGCTGGGCTTCATTTCACTAAAAAACTTTTAACTCAATTAAAATCAAAGGGTGTTCAAATTGAATATGTCACTCTTCATGTCGGCTTAGGTACTTTTCAAAATCTTCGTCCCGAAAATATTGAGTCAAAAACTTTACACTCTGAATTTTACGAAATCAAACCATCGGTGGCTAAACGTTTAAATTCAGCCAAAAAATCCGGTAAAAGAATTATCGCTGTTGGCACTACTTCTGTCCGCACTCTGGAATCAGCAACCAACCAAAATCATGAAATTATTGCTGATAAAAAATCTACTAATATTTTTATTTACCCTCCATACCAATTTAAATTTGTCGATGCTCTTATTACTAATTTTCATTTACCGGAATCTAGTCTTTTAATGTTAGTTTCTGCTTTTGCCGGTAAAGACAATATTTTTAACGCCTATCAACAAGCTATAGATCAAAAATATCGTTTCTTTAGTTTTGGTGATGCTATGTTTATTTATTGATATAATCAACACATATGATGAAAAAAACTCTAAAAGGATTTATGGAATTTATTCAGTCTCAAGGCGTAATCGGTCTAGCCATTGGTGTGGTTATGGGTACTTCTGTCACCAAATTAGTTACTGCCTTTGTTACCGATCTAATCAATCCAGTTATTGGCCTTCTTTTAGGCAGAATTGGTGATCTAAATAAAATGTATCTTCAAATTGGTTCAGCTCAAATCTTATTTGGCAGTTTTATAAGTAGTTTAATCGACTTTTTAATTATTGCTTTTGTAGTATATTTCTCTGTCAAACTTCTAAAACTTGACCGCCTCGACAAAAAACCCGACAAAAAATAAAATTATTTTCTTTTATTTTTCTTGATTGCTTCAATAAAAGCTAGAAATATTGGATGTGGCATTAGTGGTCTAGAAATATATTCCGGATGAAATTGTGTCCCTACAAAAAATGGATGATTTTTAATCTCAACTGCTTCCACTAATTGGCCATCTGGTGATGTTCCGGCAATAGTTAAACCAGCTCTTTCTAACTGTTCTCGATACTCACTATTCACTTCATAGCGATGGCGATGTCTTTCAAATACTACTTCTGTGCTATCTTTTGTGTTGAAATTATCTTCGGTATACCATGGAGCTTGTTTATCTTGTCCATATTTTTTATAAGCTTCAGCTAATTTGCTTTCTCCTGTTAATTTACATGGCCATGATCCCAACCTAATAGTTCCCCCATATTGTTTCTTTTTCAAATACTCCGCCTGGTCAGGCATAATATGAATTACTGGATACTTAGTTTTTGAATCAACTTCCGTTGAATTTGCTCCTTTAAGCTTAAGCACATCTCGAGCAAATTCAATCACTGCCATTTGCATTCCAAAACATAAACCTAAATAGGGAATATTATTTTCCCTTGCCACTTTAATTGCATCAATAATTCCTTCAACTCCTCGGCTACCCCAACCTTGTGGCGCCACTATTCCATCATATTTTTTTAAATCATTCGGATTAAAATCACTTGAATCTATTGGCACAATTTCAACTTTTACATCATTAGCAATTCCAGCTTGTTTTATTGCTTCCAGCACCGAAACATATACATCTTTATGATTGCCTTTACCAACTTTTACATATTTACCCACCAAAGCAATAGTTATTGTTTTATCAGCTTTTTCCATTTTATTAACCATTTTTTTCCAAGCCGATAAATCAGTCTGATGGCCTTTAATATTAAAATGTTTTCTGATTCTATTCATCAATCCTTGTGACTCCAGTACTAATGGAACATTATAAATTGAAGAACAATCTGGATCGTCAAAAATTGATCCATCATCCAAAAAGCATCTTTTACCCAAAGTTTCTAGCCTTGGCTCATCCATTCCGGTTTCACTTCTAGTAATTAATATATCAGGCATTATTCCAGTAGACCTTAATTCAGAAATCGCATGTTGAGTTGGCTTTGTTTTAAGTTCACCTACATTTCTCAAAAAGGGAATATACGACACCATCACATACATTGTCTCTCTTTCTCTACCCACTTCACGGGCTGCATATAAGAATGGTAAATTTTCGATATCACCTGTAGTTCCACCAACTTCAACCACCATAAAATCAAACCCTTTTTCCATTTCATAAAATCTTCGCTTGACTTCGTTTGGAACGTCAGGAATCATTTCCACATCACGCCCCTCATATTTAAAAGCTCTCTCATCTTCAATAATTTTTTTGTAAACCTTACCCGAAGTAATATTGTTGTCTTTTAAAAAACTCTGATTCAAAAATCGTTCATAATTCCCCAAATCTTGGTCAATTTCTCCTCCATCAGTGGTCACAAACGTTTCACCGTGTTCTGCTGGCCTCATCGTTCCCGCATCAATGTTTAAATAAGGGTCAATTTTAACGTGGTTAACTTTAAATCCAGAAGACTTTAATAACAGCCCAATTGAGGCTGACACTACCCCTTTGCCTAAACCACTAACCACACCGCCTGTAACAAAAATATATTTCATGAGAATAATTCTATAACTCTATTTTATCAAATTAAAGGGATTTCTTTTTAAACAATTTTTTGATTAAATATAGCGTATACCCCCAAAAAAATAAATAGCTACAAACCATAAGATTTCAATGAAGCGTTTCCTACCCTAATTCTCGGTAACTCCAATGATTTTTCTCTACACAAAATATTTCCATGAACTGTTGTAAAGGCAATTTCATAACCATTTGATTTTAAAATTTCTTCAACTTTTTTACCCGCTCCTCCATAAGGATAAGCAAAAATTTTATCTAAATTCAATCCGTGTTCAGTTAATTGTTTATCCGCCATGGTAATTTCTTCTGTTAATTTTTCTTTCGTTCCATTAGAACCTTGATGTGACCAAGTGTGGTTAGCAAAATAAACCAAGTCTTTCATGTGGTTTAAGTCATCCCAAGTCATATAACCTGGATTGTTCAATAATCCAGTAGCTGTAAAAATTGTTGCTTTTATTCCAAATTCTTTCAGAATTGGGTAAGCAAATTCGTAATTATCTTTATACCCATCGTCAATAGTAATCATCGCTGGTTTTTTCGGTAAAGCCACCCCACCATTAAAAAAGCTTTTCAATTCTGCCATAGTAATTACGCTGTAACCATTGTCTTTCAAATATTGCAGATGTTTCCTAAAAAAATCTGGAGTTACTGTTAATCCTGTTTGTCCATTTTTCTTGGCCGTTTCTTCCTCTTGAATATGGTGATACATCAGCACATTTACTTTGGCACATGGCCCATAATTTTGATTCATATTTTCAACAGTTATTAGTGTTGGAGTTGGCGATAAAACTGTGGTTGGTGATGGCATCATTGTTGGTGAAATTGTAATGTTGGCTGTTTCTGATAATTTAATTTCTTCATGTTTAACCACCCAACCTGAACTCAGTATTTTTTTGTCATGAGTTTTTATTATATATTCCAAAATTATCGCCAATATTATCAAAATTACCCCTAGCAGTGGCAAAATTATTTTTATTTTATTATTTTTTTTAACTTTTTTCATAAGTCTTTCAGGTACTCGATTATACATTGTAATTATGACTCAGTTTTGTCAAAATTGATTAATGAAACAAATTATTTGTATTACTGGTGGGGCTAATGGTTTAGGTAGGGAACTATCAGCTTTTTTCTCTACCAAAAACAAGGTTGTCATTTTAGATATTGATCCCAAATCAAAATCTATTGCTGATAGTCTTGGTTGTGATTTTTATTCTTGCGATGTTTCCAATTTTGACAGTCTCAACTCTACTATCCAAAATATTTTTAAAAAATATTCTCGCATCGATTGTTTTATTAATAATGCCGGAGTTTTTATCGATGGAAATATAGATCAAAATGATCCCAATCGGATTCGTAAAGTTTTTGAAGTTAATTGCCTTGCCCCAATTTTTGCTGCCAATATTTTAGTTCCACTTTTTAAACAACAAAAAACCGGTACTATTATTAATATTAATTCTACCGCTGGTCTTCATCCTAAAGCTGGGAATTCTGTTTATCATGCTTCTAAATGGGCCTTAACTGGATTTTCTGAATCTCTTCAATTGGAATTATCTGATTCAAAAATAAAAATTATCGACATCCATCCTGGAGTTATGAAAACCAATTTTACCTCTGGTACTGCCGCTGATGTTTCCAAAGTTATTCATCCAGAAGAAGTTGTCAAAGCCGTTGATTTTGTTCTTTCATTCAAATCAGACGTTTTAATTCCTCGATTGACCATCCGACACATCTAGTCTATACTGAGTCTAATACCCGAATTTAACCCAAAGTATAAAAATTTTGGTTTTGCTATTTACTACTTACTAATTAGCTACTTAACTAATCAATGCTTTCTCAACCACTCGCTTCAGTTCTTCGCCCCAAAAACCTCGACGAATTTATTGGTCAAAAACATTTGGTTGGTCCGGGTAAACCACTTCGTCAGGCTATTGAAAATCATCAAATTTTTTCCATGATTTTTTGGGGTCCTCCTGGTGTTGGCAAGACCACTCTGGCCAAAATTATTGCCAAAGAAACTGGAGCTGAAATTCATGAGCTTTCAGCTGTCTCTGCTGGCAAAGACGATATCCGAAAAATTGTCGGTGAAAACACTCCTGGATTGTATAAAAAGATTTTATTTTTAGACGAAATTCATCGCTTCAACAAAGCCCAACAAGATTTTTTATTACCCTATGTTGAATCAGGTACTCTTACTTTAATTGGGGCTACTACCGAAAACCCCAGTTTTGAGGTTATTTCTCCACTTCTTTCTCGCTGTCGTGTTTTTATTTTGAGTGAATTAAGTGATGAAGAAATTGGTGAAGTTATCACTCGTGCTGTCAAAGTTTTAAAAACTAAAATTAGTAAAGACGCCAAAGAATGGCTTATCAAAATGGCCAATGGTGATGCTCGACAAGCTCTAACCATGATCGATAACGCTTTCACTCTTTACAATAAATTAGGCAAGGAAGATTTGATTAATACTCTTCAAAATAAATTTCTTCGTTTCGACAAAAAAGGTGAAGAGCACTACAACACCATTTCAGCTTTTATCAAAAGTATGAGGGCGTCAAATGTTGATGCCTCTCTTTATTATTTAGCTCGCATGATTAACGCTGGCGAAGACCCCAAATTTATTGCCCGTCGGATGGTCATTTTTGCTAGTGAAGATATTGGCGTTGCCAATTCCAGCGCTCTTATGTTGGCTAACCAAGTTTTTCAAGCCGTCACTCAAATTGGTTATCCTGAATGTTCCATCAATTTAGCTCACGGTGTCACTTATTTGGCCAAATCTCCCAAAGATCGTAGCGCTTACGAAGCTTTTAAACTCGCCAGTCGCGATGTCGAAAATTTAGGTAATCTACCAATTCCCTTTGTTCTTCGCAATCCCGAAACCAAATTGATGGAAAACCTCGGCTACGGCAAAGGCTATGAAATGTATTCCAAAGAGAGCCTTTTGCCCGACAAAATCAAAGATAAAAAATATTTTGTTGAAAAGAAAAAATAATGAACAATCGGTTTGCCGACAAATTCAAAACATCTTCTCCTCGTCTCCAAAATTTTGATTATTCTTCTATCGGAATTTATTTTATTACCATTTGTACTCTCAATCATAATAATTTCTTTGGCAAAATAATTAATTCAAAAATGGAATTATCAAAAATGGGGGTTATTGCCAATCAATGTTTAATTGATATTCCAAAACATTTTCCAAACATACATTTGGATGAATATGTTGTTATGCCAAATCATGTGCATCTTCTATTCCATGTAGAGACGCCATATATGGCGTCTCTACAAAAACATTCCAATGAGATATTAATTGAATATAGCCATCGCAACCATCCAAATTATTATTTAAGATTAAATCAAAAATCAAAACAATTAATTCCAAAAGTTCTTCAACAATTTAAATCTGCCGTTACTCGTCAAATTAATCCCAAAACCGTCTTTTTTGCCTGGCAACCCCGTTACCACGACATTATCGTCAAAGACGAAAAAGAATATTTCACCATCAAAAATTATATAATTAATAATCCAATCAATTGGCAGAAAGATAAATTTTTTAAAAATTAATAAACACTAAATATGACAGATACTGATTTCATGAAAATTGTTATTAAAAAAGGTAAAGATCGTTTAGATAGGGGAGAATCGCCCAATTTATCTATCATTGTCAAAGACGAAAAAATAGTTTCCGAAGGTCATAGCAGTGTTGCCAATTTTGAAATTTCTGGTCACAACGATGCCAATGCTATCAACGAAGCTTGTAAAAAATTAAAAGTTTACGATCTTGACGGTTGCACCATGTACAGCACTGTTGAACCTTGTTCCATGTGTTTGGCTTGTGCCGCTTGGGCCGGTCTTACCAAAATTGTTTTCGGTGGTTTCCAAGAAGATATCCCCAATAATCTTTATGAAATAACCGATTATCATGCCGTTGATCACGCCAAAAAACTTCGTCTTTCAAATGGTAAAAAAATGGAAATAGTTGGTGGAGTTCTTCGACAAGAATGTACTGATCTTATGAAAGATATTAAAAACTGGATGCTTTCAAAATAGATTTTTATGTATTTTGTTTATATTCTTGAATGTTCCGACCACACTTTTTACACCGGTATTACTACTAATTTAGATCGTCGAATCAAAGAACATAATAGTTCCAAACTTGGCGCCAAATATACTAAAGCCCGTCGTCCAGTAAAATTAATTTATTCCAAAGAATTTATTAATCGGTCCGAGGCTTCAATTGAAGAATCTCAAATTAAAAAATTATCTAGATTAGAAAAACAAAATTTTTTAAAAAATAATCTATGACCCAAAAACCTCCTTCTGCTTTTTATCAAAAAGTTTGGCAATTAGCACTTCAAATTCCATCCGGTCGAGTCACCACTTATGGCATCCTTTGTGCTGCCGCTGGCGGACACCCCATGATGTCTCGAATGATCACCACTATTTTATCCAAATCACCCGATGTCGACAAAATTCCCTTTCATCGAATTGTCTATAGCAATGGCAAAATTTGGTTTGACCCCGAGCACAACAAATGGCGTGACCAACTTTATAAACAAGAGGGAATTAAAGTTGATAAAAATAACAAAATTATCAATTTTGAACAAATTGTTTATACTTTTTAATAAATTATTCTTAATTTATAACCAAATTTTTTCAGCCAATTGTAATCTCTTTTAAAGTCTTTATACTGAAACTAGTTTTATTTTTCTTGGTATCTGCCACATGAAACAATATAGTTTTATTAGAGATTTTTTTGTATCTTTTTTCCTTCTTTTTTTATTTTCCTCATCATTAATCACCCAACCAATTTATGCCAGTAGTTGGGTAACCTCAGCTAGTTTAAACAAAACTCAAATAAACCCAAATCAAACTATTTCTGCCACCATCAAAGTCAACACTTGGGCAGACAATTCCGACTCCAACGATAATGCAAATTGGCATTCAACCAAATATACTTTTTCCAATCAAAACCCAATTTGTGTCAATACTTCCAATCATGATGGAGCCGGATTTTACAGTGCGACTTTCGATATTTTATCGCCATCTATTCTTGGCAATTACACTATTACTTTTAAAGCTTTTTCTGATGAAAATTGCAGCCAGGGGGCAATCAATAAAGAATTAACTTTATCCACTAGTGTCACAGTCAAAGATACTATAAATCCCATAATCACTGTTAAACCAGAATCAGTCGGAACCACAAGTCTAAATATATTTAGTAATGTTAGTTTTAAACTTGTTGATAATCAAAAAATCGATAAAGTTAATATCAATAGTATTTCAAAAGAAATTATCAAAAACGAAGAAATTAATATTGATAATTTAAAACCAGGTAATTTTGATGCCATTGAAGGTGAAAATATATTAACTGTTTATGATATTTCCGGAAACTTTACTACTTTCAAATTTACTCTCGACACAATTGCGCCAACAATAACCATCGACCCTTACAATACTAATCCAACTGATGAAAATATTACTGTTACCGCTTCTACTAACGAAGGATCTTTAAATCTTCCTTTCCATATTTTTACCAAAAATGGTTCTTTTGAATTTATTGCCACTGATTTAGCCGGTAATACCACCACTAAAACAATAGTAATTACAAATATCTCTACACCAACATCTACACCAACATCTACACCAACATCTACACCAACATCTACACCAACATCTACACCAACATCTACTCCAACATCTACTCCAACATCTACTCCAACATCTACTCCAACATCTACTCCAACATCTACTCCAACATCTACTCCAACATCTACTCCAACATCTACTCCAACATCTACTCCATTGTCCTCTAACAGTATTTTTGTTTTTCCAACAATAATCCAACCAACCCCTACTTCTTATTTTGAAATTTTAGGCGCCAAAACTAATATCAACACTGACGATAATCTTAACGAAAAACCAACTCCAACCAATCAAGCAACTAGTTCTGGTCAAGTTCTTGGCCAAGAAGTTTCTTCTGGTCGTTGGCTGCCAATTCTTTCCATTATCGCTTTTGTATTTAACTTTTTTTATCTAAAATATTCCCATAAATTTTTAAACCTCATTCCTTTTATAATTTCTTCGATAACTTTTATAGTTGATTGGTCGCTGATCAAAAAATATGGTTGTGGTGTCACTTGGCTTAGTAATTATTTTTGGATTGGTGATATCCTATCTTGGCTAATCCCAATTGGTATAAAAAACAAAATTTATAAAAAATAAAATGAAAATTAATAATCCCATTCATCAAAAAATTCTCAAAGAGATTTCTCAAATGAAATCTGTTTCCACTCCCGAAAATATTGCTTTTGGTCAACGATATATTGGTACCGACAAACCTTATCATGGATTTACTACCAAACAAATTACTGACTTAGCCAAAAAAGTTTTTAAAGAAAATCAACTAGATTCTGATGAAATTATTCGACTTCTTAACTCTCTTTATCAAAATGGCACCAGTTACACTGAAATTGTTTTAGGTCCCATGATTTTATCTTTATCTCCCCAAACTCTCAAAAATTTTAATCCCCAAAGCCTCGATTTATGGTTAAATTATACCCATGGTTGGGCAGAAGATGATGTTCTTTGTCAATCAATTTTTACTGCCGAAAACGTTTTATCCAAATGGTCTGAATGGGAAAAATTACTTGAAAAATTTAATCAAGATTCCAACGTCAACAAACGCCGAGCTTCTTTAGTCTTATTAACTAAATCACTTCGTCAATCAAGCGATTCTAAACTTTCTAAATTAGCTTTTACTAATATTGAAAAGTTAAAAGGGGAGACAGATATTTTAATTACCAAAGCCGTGTCTTGGTTGCTTCGTTCTCTGACCACTTTTCACAAAGATGAAGTTCTAAAATATCTCGAAGCCAACAAAGAATCTCTGCCAAAAATTGCTTACCGTGAGGCATTATCCAAAGCTCTTACCGGCCGTAAATACAACAATTCCAAAAAACAAAAATAAATTAACTTCTCATTCCAAATATCTGATATATCATCAATAACACCGATAACAACATAAAGCCGAATGTTATCCAAGCAATTACACGACTTCTCTTTTTGGTTTTAAAATTACCTACAATTCTTTCATCATCGGCCAATTTTATAATAATCGCAATTAATGGCACTGCTGCAATTCCATTGACTACTGCCGCATAATACAACGCCTTCATAATATTTATTTGCGCCAAATTCATCATTAATCCAATAATTGTTGCCGCTGCAATAATTACATAAAAAGTTTTCGCTTTACTAAATTTTTTTGATAAACCTTCTTTGGCTCCAATCGCTTCCGACAAAGCGTAACCAATTGATCCTGCCAAAACTGGAATCGACTGTAACCCAATTCCTATAATTCCAATAGCAAACAAAAAATAAGCAAAATTTCCTGCCAATGGTTTTAACGCTAAAGCCGCTTGTTGAGGTGTCTCAATACTAGTTATGCCATTAGCATGTAAAGTTGCCGCTGTCGTCAGAATAATAAAAAATGTCATTAAGTTCGAAAAAACCATTCCTACTTTTGTATCAAACCCTAATTTTTTTATTTCACCTCGAGAAGTTTGAGGATGAATATTAAAATCTTTAATTTCTCCTTCATTAATTTCTTCTTCAACTTCTTCCGATGCTTGCCAAAAAAATAAGTATGGAGAAATAGTTGTTCCCAAAAATCCAATCATAGTCATAATGTAATTTACATTTAACTCAATATGAGGGATGAGAGTACTTACTGCTATTTCAGACCAATTTTGTTTTACTAAAAATGCCGTTATTACATAAACTGATAAGGTTAAGGCCAACCATTTTAAAATATTGGCATACTTTTTATAGGGGATTATTATTTCCATCAAAATAATCACTATTCCAGCCACTATTAACCAAACATAAAATTCCCATCCAAAAATCATTTGCAACGATGAAGCAATTATTCCCAAATCTGCACCAATATTAATAATATTCGCAATTGCCAACAACAGTACTGCCAAAAAAAGTAATCTTTTTGAGTGATATTTTTTAATTACTCCCGCCAAACCTCTACCAGAAGTTTTGCCCACTCTTCCACACATTTCTTGTATCACAATCATGGCTGGCAACAAAAAAATAGTCATCCAGTTCATCTTATAACCATACTGAGCCCCCGCAATCGAATATGTTGCAATTCCCGACGGATCATCATCAGCCGCCCCAGTGATAAACCCCGGTCCAATTTGTTTTAGTTTTTTTCCAAATCTTGCGAATAATTTTGCCATATGAAATTTATATCTTAATTCTAGCCTTTAAACAACTTCCAAACAATACTATTTCTTTTCTTCTGCCTTAGCTCTGATTACCGATCCTATTCTACTATAAACACTCAACACTACCGCCCTCTCAATCTCCGGACCAGACATCAACGATATCCGATATCCTTTTTCTTTATTCTCGAAACCACCACATCGAGAACCTGATTTAACATTCCAAAAAATATTTCCTCCAGCAATCATTCCTATCATCTGAATCGGCTCAGATTGAAAAGGTAATGTGGTAATAGAATACAAACCTGACATATACAATGTACTGAAAATATCAAACTTTGTCATCGACAATAAATGTTTCACTCCTGCTTTAGTAATCGTATTTTTAAAAACTCTATCCAATTCTTCTGCCCATAATTTTTGATCATGGATATTTCCTTTTTTTTCATCTAATAGTCTTTGTTGTATTTCTGGAATATTTAACTTTAAATTTAAATTTGGCCAATTAGCTCGATTTTCCGAAACATCATTATCGTTTTTAAATTCAGAGTTAGCTTCTGGAACTATTTTAATTTTTGCTTTTCTAGCAGTTGCCGTTCCATCAATATTAATTCCGTCAATCTGTGGTACTACCTGTGAAGTTCCTGATTCATCATCTCTAGTCAAAATTATTCTGCCAAATCCAGCCATTTGTCGCAATACATCCATTCTATGAGTATCAATTTCTATTCTTTCATCCAAACCATAAGGTAGGGGTAAATTCACCCGCAATCGGCCTTCACATAAATTTGAATTATTCGCCTGTGATAAGGGAATAAAGTTTTCTTTTCCCATTTCGGGTAGTATATCATAATACTATTTTTAGTATCATCTTTGGTTATTTTTAATAATTTTAAAGTGAAGATTTTATAGTACAATAACCCTATGGCTAACAAAGTTTACACAATCAAAATAGCCGGGCCGGCGGGATTAGGAATCAAATCCATTGGTCAGCTTTTTTCTAAAATTCTTATTGCTCATGGTTTTAATTTAACCGACTATAGTGAATATCCATCTTTGGTTCGTGGCGGTCATAATACTTATCAAATCAGTTTTTCTCTTGATAAAGTTTACGCTCCATATCACCAAGTTGATATGTTTTTTTCTATCAACCCTGGTCATTGGCAACAACATCTTGAAGAATTTACTTCCAAAACATTAATTTTTTCCGACGAAGAAACCGATAAAAAATCCCTTAAAAAAGGAATTTTTTCTAATCTTCCCCTCAAAACATTAGCTGGTGAAATTGGTAGCCCAATGGTAGTCAACACTATCAGTTTGGGTGTGGCTATTTACCTTCTTGGTTTTGATATTGAATTAAGTAAAACTATTGTCTGCGGTTTTTACAAACAATTTTCTGACCTAAATGCCAGAGCCATTCAATCTGGTTACGACTATGCTCAGGCCAATTTTTCCAAATTAAAACTCAACACCAAATCAAAAATAAATTCTAAAAATAATCTTGGATTTTATGATGGTAACGAAAGTTACGGTTGGGGATTTTTGGCTGGCGGTGGTAATTTTTACGCTGCTTATCCTATGACTCCGGCCACTGGTGCCATGCATTTTTTAGCAGCCAAGCAAGAAGCCAATCCCAAGCTTAAAGTTTTCCATGCTGAAGATGAAATTGCGGCTGCCAATATCGCCGTTGGTGCTGTTTTTGCCGGTGCCCGAGCGGCTACTGGAACTTCAGGCGGTGGCTTCGCCCTTATGAATGAAGCGGTCAGTTTTTGTGGTGTTGCCGAAATTGGTTTAGTTTTTTACTTAGTTTCTCGTCCTGGTCCAGCCACAGGTTTACCTACCTGGACAGCTCAAGGCGATTTAATGCATGCTATTTATTCTGGCCATGGAGAATTTCCCAAAGTGGTTATGGCTCCAGGTGATCTAGAAGAATCTTTTGAAATGGGCTATCAATCCTTAAATCTTGCCGCCAAACTTCAAACTCCAGTTTTGGTTGTCAGTGATAAATTTTTAGCTGAATCAGCCGGTAGTATCAAAGAATTATCCGATATTAAGGTAAAAATAGATGAAGGTGATATTGTCACCAATCCGGGCGAAAATTTTGCCCGTTACAAATTTACTAGTAATGGAGTTTCTCCTCGTACTATTCCTGGTACCTCAAATGGCCAGTTTTTAACCAATAGTTATGAACATGATGAGTATGGTTTTTCCACCGAAGACGCTACCATCGCTACTAAAATGTTTGCTAAACGTCAATCAAAAAATAAATTAGCTATTAAATTGGCTCCAAAAGCTAATATTTTTGGCGATAACTCTGCCAAGAAACTAATTATTTCTTGGGGTTCCACCAAAGGTCCAATTCTAGAAGCTTTAAAGAATTTAAAAAATAAAACTGATTTTGCTTTTATGCAAATCAAAACCCTTTGGCCTATTAACCCTGATTTAAAATTAATCATCAATAATTTCAAAGAAGTTATTGTGATTGAAAATAATGGCACTAGTCAGTTAACGACTCTTTTAAAATCTCAATTTGATTTTAATCCTACCAAAATTTACACTAAAAATAATGGCCGCCCTTTCTTCCCCGAAGAAATTATTAAATTTTTAGACATTAGAAATTAGACATTAGAAATTTATGCAAAATTACCGCTCCCACATTACCCCAACCTGGTGCCCTGGTTGTCACAATTATTTGGTTTATGCTGCTCTTCAAAAAAATTTTATCGACTTAAAACTTAATTTAGACACACTGGTTATGAATTATGATATTGGTTGCTCCGGTAATATGGCTGATTTCTTTAAAACATATGGTGCTCATACTCTTCATGGTCGTTCAATTTCCACCGCCATGGGCGAAAAATTAGTTAATCCCAAACTCACTGTTTGTGTCGTTGGTGGTGATGGCGGAATTTATGGTGAAGGTTTAAACCATTTAATTTCTGCTGCCAGAGCTAATATTAATATTAAGGTTTTTGTTTCTAACAATTTTTTATATAGTCTAACTACTGGTCAAACCAGCCCAACCACTCCAAAAGGTGCTCATACCAAATCAACTCCAACTGGCAATATCAATGAACCTATCCATCCAGTTGAATTACTTAAAACTATCAATAAAGAAATTTTTGTTGAATCAGTTGATGTTAAAGATATTCCCAAACTAAATGACACTGTCAAAAGAGCCCTAGAATCTCCCGGTTTTGCCTTAGTTGATATTACTCAAGAGTGTGTTGCTTTTGGCAAACAGCTAAAATAATCTATTCTTTTCTCGCTATTATCGTCATAAACATTGGTATCTCTGCTCTAGCTCTATCTTCCATTTTTGCCTTACCACCGGTACTTTTTTTATCACTAATCCATTCTTCAATTCTTTCAATTACAAATCCATTTTCGTCTAACACTTGGCTGTATTTTGACAGGGGAGTATGAAACGACCAAGTCATTTCTGAATCTTGAAATTTTCCTGGATTAGTTGCAATTGGAATTTCTAATTCGCTCATATATCGATCAACTCTTCTGTATTGGATTTTGTTTTCTTCATCCATTCCCCACGATGTTTGGCGAGGAATTCTAAACATTGGATGATTTAACACCATCACCAATTTACCCCCATTTTTCAAATGTCTTTGAGCATTAACCATTACACCCTCAAAATTTCTAATATTTTGCAGTGCCAAGATTATTGCCACCAAATCAAAATTATTTTCTGCCAATGGCAAAGTTTTACTGGCATCAGCTACTATAAATTGATGTTTCTGGTTTTGACTTTTCTTTTTCGCTTCACTAATCAAACTTTTGGCAATATCTACTCCCACATATTCCACACTTGGATTAATTTGTCTTTCAAATATCCCCTGACCACAGGCCAAATCAAGTACTGACTCCAAGTTATTAAAATCAATTATTTTTTTTAAATTAGGAAAAATTACTGATTGATGAAAATAATGGCCTTCATCTCCCACAATTTTGTTATACCAACTACTCGACTTTTCCCAAGAAGTATTCTGCATGGCCAAAGTTTATCATATTATTTCGCCGACTAGTTTTATTCGAGTTATAATACATTCATGGTAATTATTAAAAATAGCCAACAAATTGAAGGAATTCGTCAGTCATCTCATTTAGCCGCCGAAACTCTTAGATACTTATCGTCTTTTGTCAAACCAGGTATTTCTACTGAAGAGTTAAATCAGTTGTGCCATAAATATATTATTCAACATCAAGCTATTCCAGCTCCTCTTAATTATGGTGGATTTCCCAAAAGTATTTGTATTTCTGTTAACGACGTCGTTTGTCACGGAATTCCCTCAAAAAATGAAATTTTAAAAGAAGGGGATATTGTTAACCTTGACGTTACTACTATTTTAAATGGTTACTTTGGTGATACCTCTGCCACTTATCCTGTTGGTAAAATTTCTTCTTCAGCCCAAAAATTGATTGATGTCGCCAAAAAATCTTTATATCTCTCTATTGATTATCTTAAACCAGGTCGAATTCTTAATGATTGTGTTGGCAAAATTATTCAACCCTATGTTGAAAAATTTGGTTTTAGTCCTGTCAAAGAATTGGGAGGCCACGGTGTTGGAATCAAATTTCATGAAGATCCATTTGTTTATCATTTTGACTATCCTAGGGAAAAAGTTATTCTCAAACCAGGCATGATTTTTACTGTCGAACCTATGATTAATGGATCATCTGATCATCGAGTTACTTTAGATGAAAATGACTCTTGGACAATTCGGACCTTCGATCATTCTCTTTCCGCCCAATTTGAGCACACCATTTTAATCACTCAAAACGGCCACGAAATTCTTACTTTATAATAAAAATATGATTCTATTAGACGGCAAATTAACTTCTCAAAAAATTCTTGATTCTCTCAAACAAGAAATCCAAACTCTAAATCTAAAACCTAGATTAGACATCATTTTAGTCGGGGAGTATCCACCTAGTGTTAAGTACGTCGAAATGAAACAAAAAAAAGCTGAATCTATCGGTATCAGTGGTGAAATTCATCGCTTATCTGAAAATTCTTCTACTCAAGACATCGTTTCCCTTATTCAAAAACTTAATCAAGATAACCAGGTGACTGGGTTAATGGTTCAACTCCCTCTTCCTCCACAAATCGACACTCTCACTGTCCTTTCTTCTATCGATCCTCAAAAAGATGCCGATGGTTTAAACCCAACTAATCTAGGTCTTCTTTTCCAAAAAAAATCAAATGGAATTGCCGCTGCTACTGCCCTAGGAATTATCAAATTAATTGATGAATACCATATTGATTTAAACGGTAAAAATACGGTAATAATTGGCCGTAGCCCTGACGTTAGCCTTCCTCTTTTTGCCCAACTCATGGCAAAAAATGCCACTGTCACTATTTGTCATTCTCACACTCAAGACCTGTCTAAAATTACATCTCAAGCTGATATTTTAATCTCTGCCATTGGCAAACCAAAATTTTTGGGCAAAGAATTTATCAAAAAAGACGCTATCATTATTGACGTTGGTTATGCCACCGATCCAGCTACCGGCAAATCTACTGGAGATTTTGATTTTGAAAATATCAAAGATTTAGTCAGTTACGTTACTCCCGTCCCCGGTGGCATCGGCCCCATGACCGTCGCCTCGCTACTTTACAACACTGTCCAACTCGCTAAAAATGTCAAATAAAGAAAATAACCCAAACATTCCTACAAATAATAATCCTGAAGGAAACATTATTTCTCTCGAAAAATATCGTCAAGAAAATATTGGTGCTTTTGGAATGACTCGTAAACAAATTCAAAAAATAAGAGATGATGTTGAACAATGGGATAGAGAACAAGATGTGTGTGAAGAAGATTTAGAGTAAGGCTATTTGTTATAATCACTTATATGCGAATCCAACTTTATGATAGGGGGCTACCCAAAGGCCAAAAGTTATTTGCTGATTTAGACGCGGTTTGTCAGCGTCTTCAAATCGAATGGAGCCCAGAATATATCAAAGACATGTCTCGGGTTATTAGTATGGGTCTACAAGGAAGCACTATTTTGCTCATCGATGGGGAAGTAGTCTTTATTGATAAATATCCTAGTTCAAAAGAATTGGAAACTATTATTCAAGAATATGTTTAAAAATATTCGTAAATTTCTTAAAAGACGAAGTCATTTAGGTACAATTTTGGAGCTTCTTGGCGCTATTGCAATCTGGTGGGGGATTTGGGGAATTATGGATTTGTTCGTTTTTCCTCAAAACGAATTTTGGAGTTATCTTATCTCTATTTTTCTTGGCTTCTTGATAATTTTTATTGTCGGTGGAGAACTAGACGAGATTAAATAATCTCTTCGCATTGTCATCAATTATCTTTTCTGTTGATTCAAAACTCATTTGCCAGATTTCTGATACTTTTTGATATACATATTTCACATACTCCGGACAATTTTTCTCTCCGCGGAAGGGGATTGGTGTTAAGTAAGGGGAGTCAGTTTCCAAAATTAACCTATCTTTTGGTATATTTTTTACAACTTCTTCTAACCCAACTTCATAAGTTAAATTTCCATCAATGCCAAAATACCACGTACCTGGTAAATCCATATATTTTTTAATTCTTTTCTTACCACCGGTATAACAATGAATTACTCCGCGCAAATTTTTATATTCTCCCAAAATTTCCAACATTTCATCACTAGCTTCACGACTATGTACAATCAATGGTCTATCTACATTTTGCGACATTATAATTTGCTTTCTAAAAAGATCCACCTGCTTTTTTCTGTCTAATTCACTTACTTCGTCAGTAAACTCCAATCCACATTCTCCAATTGCCACTACCCTATCGTCAAACAATTTTTCTAGTTCCTCAAAACTATCGCTAATTTCTTGTGGATGAATCCCAATTGCTGGCAATAATTTTTTATTTATTTTTGATAATTCCAAATTATCTTTGGAATCCGCCACACAACTTGCCGACAAAACCACGTAATCCAATCCTTCAATTTTTATCTCTTCGCTAAACCGACTAGATAGGTGAGCATGTGTATCAATCATGTTATTTTGTATTTTATACCATCACGTGTTAAAATAACCAACCATAAACTTGTAATTCATTTAAAATTGTTATTTAATTAATAAGACTATGTTTTTAAACACTAAGTGTCAAAATACTCAATTAAACAGCTGGTTGGTTAAATTTCTATATAAATCTAATAAAATTTTTAGGAATAAAAGACAATTAGAAGCTTCAAAATACGTTAAAGATAATTTTTCGGATGTCATCAGAAAATTGTCATTTGAATAATTCAGGTATTCTTTATTTAGAAATAGATGTATACATTAGTCGGATATTTCCAGATATTCAAGAAATTACTTACGACGACAATTCAAAAAAACTCTTTTATGAAAAATGTGACGCTGGCATGTCTCAATTAAAATGTGTACTAGATTTGGTTAAAAACGACGATTATTACCCAAGTTTTATTAAAAAGTCAGCATATCTTTTTGCCGCCATTAGCACTGGTCACTATTTTCCTAATGGCAATAAAAGATTAGCTATGATGTCGCTTACATACTTTTTAGCCTTAAATAAATGTCCATGGAAAATTGTTAGTTGCGAAAGATATTTTGTATTTTTTAAAAAATATTTTCCATTTTACAAACCAACAAAAGAAGATTTTCAAAACATAACAGGTTGGTCTCTTTATAATTTAAATAAGGCTATAAACTTTAAAGTTCCAGGAAAGACAGATAATGATCTAGTTTTTAAGAAAACAAAGAAAATTGTCGAGCGGTTTTTGAAAATTAGTTTAGATATTAAAGATAAATACTAAATTCTCGGAAACAATGGATTTTCTAAAGCTTTTATTTCCCCACTAAAACAATCAAATATTTTTTTGGCAGTTTCCGGCATAATAGATTGAAGGTTTAATGCTGCATTTCTAATGTTAAAAACAGCATTTAACAAAACCTCTCGTCTTTTTGGATCATCTTTCTCTAATTTCCAAGGAGTTTCTTGATTTAAATAATTATTTGTTTTGTTAATATATTCTTCAAATATTCGATTTATAGCTTCATCGAATTTAAAATTATCGACAGAATTAATAAATTCTTTATCAATAGAATTATTTTCAAAAACACCAAAATCACATCCCTCACTTAATTTAGCTACTCTCGACACTAAATTACCCAAATTGTTGGCTAAATCAGCATTATATTTTTCTTTAAATCTTTCAATTCCCACATCTGAGTCATTTTCAGTTGGGAAAGATCGAGCGATCAAATATCTCGCTCCATCAACTCCGAATAATTCTACTAATTGACCAGGGGAGATTACATTACCCAATGATTTCGACATTTTCTGGCCGTCAATCATGTAAAAACTATGAATGTAAACCTTCTTTGGTAACTGATCAACAGTAAATCCTGCCGACAACAACATTGCTTGCCAAATTACAGTATGGAACCACAAAATTTCTTTTCCAATCAAATGCACCTGAGCTGGCCAAAAATCTTTCTTTCCTTCAACAAATTGAGTTGCTGAATAATAATTAATTAAAGCATCAAACCACACATACACCGTTTGTTTGGTATCCCAAGGTACGCTAATTCCCCACTCCACATTTTCGCGAGACAAAGAAATATCTCTTACACCAGCTTTTAATTTAGCCAATATTTCCGATCTTTTACCTTCTGGGAAAATATAATTAGTCTCATCATTTTCAATCAACTCAATTAACTTCGGCACATATTTGCTCAATCTAAAAAACCAATTTTCTTCCGATTTTCGCACTGTTTTTTCTGGTGGGTGAAGCGGACAATGACCATCAACCAATTCTGTTTCAGTTAAAAACTTTTCACATCCAACACAATACCAGCCTTCATATTTATCTTTGTAAGCGTCGCCATTGTCATAAATTTTTTGCAACAAATCGGCTACCACTTTTTCATGGTTCGGATTAGTGGTTCTAATAAAAAAATCAAAACCAATATTTAAGTTTTTCCAGGCTTCCTCAAAACGAGGGGATATTTTGTCGCAATAATCAATTGGTTTTAAATTTTCTTTGGCCGCTGATTCGGCTACTTTTTGCCCATGTTCATCAGTTCCAGTCAGAAAGAATATTTCTTCACCCAAAGCCTTATGAGTTCTGGCCGCGATATCTGCCGCCACAGTAGTGCAGGTATGTCCGATATGAGGAATATCGTTAATATAGTAAATTGGGGTTGTAATAAAAAATTTTTTCATAAGTATCTAATAAAATATAACAGAAAACAAAAAGGAGCGTCTTTTGGACACTCCTTTATCGCCACATTGTTTAGACAAAATCTAAACTCCGTGGCTATTACATTTTTTTAGCAGCTTTTGTTTTTGACTTAACTGTTTTTTTAACAGCTTTTTTCACTTTTACTTGCTTAACCGCTTCGCCAGACTTCAATTGTTTAGCAAATTTTGCTTTTAATCGAGAACTTTTATTTTTATGAAAAAGTCCTTTCTTAACGGCTTTATCAACGATTGAAACAGCCTCCTTAAAAGAGTCAACTGTTGGTTTGGCCAAGAATTTCTTGACGGTTAATTTTAGTTTTGTTTTAAACAAAACATTATCCTTGTTATTTTTCAAGGACTTTCTTAAAGATTTTTTTGCAGATAAACTTATTGGCATGACAGATATTCTATCTTATATACCAAATATTTACAAGATTCTATAATACCTTATGAAGAAGTTCTCAGAACACATCCGATCACTAAGCCAAAGTAGGCAACATACTATCCTTTCAGCTTCAATTGTTTTAGCGGTTACTTTCGGATTATCTGCTATTTTAGGTTTTTTGCGTAGTCGGTTTTTATACGCTGCATTTTTTAAATGCTGTGTAGCTCAACTTGATGTATACAATGCCGCTTTTCGACTTCCTGATTTAATTTTCAAACTTTTAGTCACTGGGGCGTTATCAGCTTCTTTTATTCCAGTCTTCTCTAGTCACCTTCAAAAAGATCCTCAAAAAGCTTACAAAATTGCTTCAAGTGTTATCAACATTTTACTTTTAATATTTGGAGTTGCTTCCCTCATTGTTTTGATTTTCACCAGACCATTAAATAACTTGATTGCTGCTGGTTTTAATCCAGAACAATTAGATTTAATGGTTAATTTGACCAGAATCTTACTTATTGCCCAAATATTTTTCTTAGTCAGTAATTTTATTACCGCTATTTTGCAAGTTAATCAAATTTTTATTATTTCTGCCATTTCACCTATTGTTTACAACTTTTTTATTATTCTAAGTATTTTTACTTTAGCCCCAATTTTTGGTATTTATGGTGTTGTTTATGGTGCTGTCATTGGTGCCTTCTTTCATTTAGCCATTCAAATTCCAGTTGCCAAGCGATTGGGTTTTAAGTATCAGCCAATCTTAAATACTAAACTCGATGGTGTTCGTGAAGTTTTCCGACTCATGGTTCCTAGAAGTTTATCTTTAGGTTTAGGTGAAATAGAAAATACTGTCACTTTGTTTTTTGCCAGTGGTTTGTCTGCTGGGTCAATTTCTTTACTTAATCTAGCCTTACAATTAATGTATCTTCCTAGCCGTATTTTTGGTACTACTGTCGGCCAAGCATCTTTACCCTTACTTTCAAAAAATATTGCCAGGAATGAATTAAAAGATTTTCGTGATACGGTTGCCAAAATTATTACTCAAAGTTTATTTATTGCCATACCAATAACTGTTATTATTTTGGTCCACCGTTTAGCTATTGTCCGTCTTCTTTTTGGTTCCCAAAACTTTCCCTGGACTGCCACTTTAACTACTGCTAGAATTTTAGCTTTTTTAACTCCAGCCATTATTTGCCAAGCTATCATTCAAATTTTAATTCGTTCTTTTTATGCTCTTCACAACACTAAAGTCCCTTTTAAAGTTTCACTCGCTTCACTTGTTTTTAATGTTTCTACCAGTTTTTTGTTGGTCAGATTTACAAATCTTGGTGTAATTGGTTTGGCAATCAGTTCTACTGTTGGGAATATTATCCAAACTGTCGGTTTATTTTATTTCTTTATTAAAATAGTTAATGGTTTTGACTGGATTAATACTCTTAAAAAAATCAATAAAATTCTTTTAGCCTCATTAGCTATGGGTTTGTCAACATGGCTTAGTCTTAAATTTATGGATTTGTTCATTTTAGACACTACCCGAACAGTTCCTTTAGCAATCGTTTTTTCTATCTCTACCTTGTTTGGTACTATCGTCTATTTTTACACCGTAAAAATATTAAAACTTGAAGAAGTTCAAGATTATCAAAAAATTATTTTAAAGTTCAAAAAACGATTTTTAGGGAATTCCCACAAGACCACACTTGAGTAAGTGTTTAATTTAGATTAAGAGTCATATATACTGAATATATGGCTGTTAAAAAAGAGCTATCACTTTTACCGGATTCAGAGAACCCCAATTCATTTTGGGCTAGGGTAGTAAAATGGTTAACCACTGTTGGTAGATGGGTTATTGTTCTGACAGAGTTTATTGTTGTTTCCGCTTTTATCTCTAGATTTTGGCTTGATAGAAAAAACTCTGATCTTTCCGAAACAATTCGTCAACAACAAGCCATTCTTGAAACGACTCAGTATTTTGAAGGTGAATTTAACTCTTTTCAACAACGCCTTAATTTTATTAGTGATTTTTACAAAAATAACCAACAATACGACCAAAAAATTACTACATTAATAAATAGTACTCCAACAGACCTTGTTTACCAAAGAATTTCTTTTGAGAAAGAGGACAGTGGTAAAAATCTTTCAGCCACAGCATCCTTAATTGCTTTCAGCGAAAAATCTCTTATTCTATTTATTAATAATCTAACTCTTAATCCTAATATAGAAAGTATCAAAATAAACCAAATTGAAAAAAAACAGCAAGAAAATAATTATTCTATTAGCGTTTCTGTCGTCTTTAAAAATTCAGCTATTAAAACATGATCGAAAAAACTAGCTGGTTCAAAAATCAATCAATTTATCAATATCTTCGACAACAGTCAGAAAATAGAAAGATAATGCAATCCCTAGAAATAGGAGGGACTTTTGTTTTAATAACTATTTTTTTAATAACAGCAATCGCTCCAACCGCTTCAGCTATTTCAAAATTACTTGGTGAGATCAAATCAAAAGAACTTACTACCATCTCTATGAAACAAAAAATAGCCAATGTTGTGCTTGCCCAAGATGATTTTGCTCAAGCTCAAGAAAAAAATTCTATTTTAGAATCATGTTACCCATCAAAACCGGAATTTTATAAATCAGCTTCAACATTTTCTTCCATATCAAAACAATCAAACACTTATATTAATCAAATTAAATATAACTTAAGTGACGACTCAGAAAAACAAAATGTCCACTCTTATGATATCGACCTTAACATCAGTGGTTCTTATCCAGACATGTTGAATATGATTAGAATGATTAGCAATGACCGACGTCTTATTGATATTAATTCAGTCACTTTTAATCAAACTAATAAAGGGCTTATCCTTAATTTATCAACTACTTTAGTTTATTCCCCTATTTCATCAAATGAACAAAAATAAGATTTCAATCTACTTTGCTTTTATTGCTATTCTAAGTTTTTTTACTTTTTTTGTATCTGTCGTCCAAAAAAGTTATTTTAACCTTGTGGACCCTATTAAAAAAGTAGAATCAAACAAACTTCTTAATCCAATTATCCCAAAACTTAATCTAGAAGTTATCGATATTATCGAATCTCGTCCGGAAAATAATGAACCTGGTTTAATAAATTTTTCTTTAGATGAAATATCCACTGCTAGTGGAAAGAAAACGGTTAATAACGACATATGAAAAAAGAAAAAAAAATACCAACTATAATAGGATTATTTCTAATTTTAGCTACCTTATATGTTGGCAATTCAATTATCAATCGACCAACTAGCACTACAACAAAAGCTAGTGGCAGTTGTGAGCCAATTAATTTACAAGTAACTAATACTACTAATAAGTCTGCAACCATATCATTCACCACATTATCCGATTGTTTATCTGTAATTTCATTTGAAAATCGTACTATAGAGAACCCAAAAGGAAAGAGTAAAATTCACTATTTTGATATCGATTCTCTTGAAGAATCAAAAGCCTATACGTTTAGTGTAATCTCAGGCGGGAAAAATTACTCATCTGATAATTTTAATTTTAAAACTGGTCAAAAACCAGCAGCAGAGCTCCCAACTTCTAATTTAGCCTGGGGAAAAGTCTATCAATCTGATCACAGCCTCGCCACTCAGGCAATAATTTATTTTTCAGTTGCTGGAGCATCACCTTTATCAGCTTTAGTCACTTCTTCTGGAGAATGGAACATTACCTTAGCTACCAGTTTTAATGAAAGTTTAACTAATTACTTTTCTATGCCTGTCAACACCGAAGAGAATCTAGTAGTTGTTGACGATACTCAAACCCAAACTCAAGTTATTGGAAATACAAATCATAATAACCCAGTTCCTGATATCATTATTGGTCAAAATAATTTTTCTGCCCCAAGCCCCGCTGTTGAACTTCCTCAAACTAGCTTGTTAAATCAAGACTATAAATTTTCAGATAATTCTTCACTTACTATCACCAACCCTAATAATAACGAAACATTATCCACTAAGCGTCCAAATTTTTTTGGCACTGCAAAACCTGGGGATAAACTTAAAATCGAAGTCCATTCACCTACTGCTATTGATGATTCAACTACTACAGATGATGAAGGTGATTGGGACTGGGCTCCTCCAAAAGATTTAGCCCCTGGAGAACATACCATTACTGTAACTGACGAAAATAAAAATACTGTTAGTAAAAAATTTGTAGTTTTAGCTGCTGAATCAAACACTTCTTTCACTGCTTCATCATCGGCTACTCCCACTCGAACACCTACCTCTGTTATTACTCCCACGCCAACTTTTAGCCCTACTCCCACCAGTATCCCAACCAGCACCCCTAGTACTTCTTCGGGTATACCAAGAACAGGGAACATATTCCCAACAGAAATTATTATTGCTTTATCATTTTTCTTTATATCATTTGCCTTTGTTTTCTTTAAAAGAAATAACGATTAAAATATAACTATGTTAAAATCAATTTTTGAAGCTCTTCGACCAATTCAATGGATCAAAAATTTAGGTATTTTTGCTGCCCTAATTTTAAATGGTCAACTTTTTGATTACGATTTATTTTCAAAAAGTTTTTTGGCATTTATCGTCTTTTGTTTACTTTCATCTTCTTCATATCTAATTAATGATGTAATTGATGTCGAAAAAGACCGGTTACATCCTGTTAAAAAAAATCGTCCTATTGCTCGTGGAGATGTTCCTCAATCAATTGCCATATTAATAGCCTTTATTTTAGTATTTACTGGGCTATCTCTTTCAATTTTTATTAATACAGGTTTCTTTTGGCTTTCATTTGTCTTTATTATCTTGCAATATACCTATTCTCTTGTTTTCAAAAAAAAGGCTATTTTAGATATCATCGGTATCGCTTTCTTCTTTATTTTACGAGCTTATGCGGGAGAAATTGCCACTGGATATCATCTTCCGATTTGGATTATGTTAGCCGTAATTTTTCTTTCATTATTTTTGGCCAGCGGTAAAAGACGCACTGAATTGGGGAATACTGGAATTAAGACTCGAAGCGCTTTGACTGGATATAGTAAAAATTTACTTAATTTTTATACTACTATGTTTGCTGTTTGTACTTTAGTTGCGTATGCCATGTTTACTTTTATGGAAGAGCCGATAGTTTTTAACGGCTTAATGCATAATTTTCTGTTAGAAAACTTTCCAAATGCTCTCGGTAGAAAATGGTACATGATTACCCTAATCCCTGTAATTTTTGGCATTATGCGCTATGGTCAAGTAATTTTTGAAATGCAGGAAGGTGAACGTCCTGAACGAGTGATTGCTACCGATATCCCCTTACTTCTATCGATACTACTTTGGGGTTTGATGATGATTACTATAATTTATGTCATCTAAAAAAAAATTTGTTTTTTTTCTTGTTCTATCACTTGGTGTCTTAACCAGATTTTTTAATCTCAATTGGTCCAGTAATTTTGGCTTTCATCCTGACGAAAATAATATGGCGAATGCCGTATTGTCGCTTAATAAAAACAATTTATCTCCTGATTTCTTCGCTTACGGTCAATTCCCTCTTTATCTTACTTATTTCACTACTCCAAAACATGATTTTTCCACTATTCAATTAACTCTTCGATTCTGGTCAGCTTTTTTTTCATTGTTATCTATTCCTGTTTTTTATTTAATTGGCAAAAAAATTTTTAAATCCCAAAAAATAGGGAATATTTTTTCATTATTAATTGTTTTTACCCCTGGCTTAATTCAGTTATCTCACTTTGGTACGACAGAATCAATTCTTATTTTTGTTTTTGCTGTAAATATTTATCTTTCTTTTTTGTTTTATGACCAACCCCAAAATTTAAGTTTATTGTTTTTTACTGGATTAGTTTCTGGCGTTGGTATTGCTGCAAAAATTTCTGCTGCTATTTTTATTGCTCCAATCTGTTTTAGTTTTTTATTTATTTTTTTAAAAAATCCCAAAAAAATTTTAAGTCTAATTTTAAAATTATTAATACTATTTACAATCACTTTATCCTTTTCTGTTTTATTATCGCCATACAATTTAATTGATTCCTCTCAATTTTTATCATCAATGAAATATGAGATAGGTGTTGCCAATGGCTCAATTCCCGTATTTTACACTCGTCAATTTATCGGCAGTTTGCCATATATATATCAATTTCAAAAAATATTTCCATATACAAACGGTATTTTTGTTTTTATTTTTAGCATTTTAGGTTTTTGTTTTATTCTTAAATCTTGGATCAAGAATCATAAATCTAATATCTATCTAATTATTACTTTATTTTCTTCACTTATTTTCTTTATTTATCAAGGTCAGCTTTTTACCAAATGGGCCCGTTTCATGTCTCCAGTATTTTTTTGTGGACCATTGTTAAGCCTTTTCTTTTTTAAAAAATTAAAAAATAAATTTTTAGAATTTATATTTATCATCCTAGCGATTATTCCTGGAATATATTTTTTTATTGGTACCTACTTTTCTCCCGACATTAGAATTCAAGCTAGTAATTGGATAAATCAAAACATTCCTTCTCAAAGTCAAGTTCTATCCGAAGCTGGTAATGTTGTCGATATCCCTGTCAATAATATTGACAATTTACACATTAACAATTTTGATTTTTATGAACTAGAAAGTAACCAGACAAAAGATAAATTAATGGAGCTGATTAATAAAAGTGATTATATTTTTATTCCTTCTCGACGAATATTTAAAAATCAAAATAATTCATCTTTTCCCCTCACTCAAAATTATTATTCAAAATTATTTTCCGGTAAATATGGTTTTTACCAAATCAAAAAATTTTCTAAATCCAATAGCTTATTTTTAAATGCAGAAAATGCCGAAGAAACTTGGTCAGTTTTTGATAACCCAACTATTAGAATTTTTTCTAAAAATGAATCATAAAAATTCTAAAAAAATCAATTATCGTTTAAGTTTATTTTTTATTATCTTGTTTGGTTTTTGTCTTAGAATTATCGGCCTTAATTGGGATCAAGTCCAACACCTTCATCCTGATGAAAGATTTTTAACCATGGTTTCATCCACTATTTCTTTACCCAAAAGTATCAACGAATATTTTAATACCTCTAATTCCAGTTTTAACCCAGCTAATAATGATTACTCTTTTTATGTTTATGGAACATTTCCTCTCCTCATCACCAAAATTATTGCCCAAATTACCGATTTTACATCCTATGATCAAATATTTTTTATTGGTCGAATTTTATCAATTTTTTTTGATACCTCAATTATCCTTTTGATATTTTTAATTTCTCAAAAATTATTTAAAAACACCAAAATTGCTTTACTTAGCTCTCTACTTTATTCTCTTTGTATTTTTCCCATTCAGCAATCTCACTTTTTTACCGTTGATGCCACTACTGTTTTTCTTTTTATTTTAAGTCTATATTTACTAATTTCTCAAAAGAACATTTTATCTGGGATCATTTTTGGTATTACTTTAGCCAGCAAAACTTCTATTGGTATCATTCTTCCATTTATCTTATTGTTCATCTTTTTTAAAGATAAACAATATTTAAAAAATTTTATTCAATGCTTTTTATTTGTTTTATGTCTTGGCCTATTTTTTAGAATTTTTCAACCCTATGCTTTCGATGGTCTAATCAAATTATCCCCAAAGTTTATTTCTAATATTCGCGAAGCCCACCAAATGATTACTGGAGAATATAACTATCCACCAAATATTCAGTGGAAAAGTACTTTCCCCGTTATCCATTCATTAGTTAATTTATTCTTTGTTGGATTAGCTCCTATTACGTTTATTTTAAGTTTTTTGGGAATTAGTAAAATTATTAAAAATAAAGGGTTTTTAAAAGATAAAAAAATTATTTTAATCTTATTGATTATTTTTTCTATTTTTATCTATCATTCAATTCTTTTGGCTCGATATATGCGTTATTTTTATCCAATTTATCCATTATTAATTATATTATCTGGGTATGCTTTATCTAAATTTAGCTCTAAAATAATTGCCATTTTATTATTAATCAATTTAACTATCACAATCGCCTTTATTCACATTTATTTGATACCACACAGTCGGTATCAAGCTTCCGAATGGATTTGTCAAAATATTCCTGCCAATTACACTCTCTCTTCAGAGAATTGGGATGATTCCCTTCCTCTTGGATCATCTTCTTGCCGCTTAAAATCATACCAACATCAAGACTTGGCTCTTTACGATACGGAATCAGATCAAAAATGGTTAAAAATTAATTCACAATTAAATAACGTTGATTACCTAATCATGTCTTCGAACCGTCTTTGGGGTTCAATTCCCAAAGATGTCAAAGATTATCCAATTACTTCTAAATTCTATCAAAACCTTTTTGATGGTAATAGTAATTTCAAATTAATTAAAAAATTTTATTCTTATCCAGGTTTTTCTTTACCTTTCATTAAAAAATGTTTTGTAGTTGGTCTTTCAGTCTATCCATATCAAAATCAAAAAAATAATTTTATTGCAGTTGAAAACTGCAATTATCCCGGAATTTATTTTCGTGATGATGCTGCCGAAGAATCTTTTACTGTTTATGATCACCCTCAAGTTCTTATTTTTAAACATCAATAAACATGTTCACTTTTTTTAAAAAAAATTATTATCAAATTTTACTAATATTAATCATCATTTTAGGGTTTATTTTGCGAGTCTATAAACTTAGTGATATTCCTTTTGGTTTTTTTTGCGACGAAGCTTCAGTTGGCTATAACGCCTATTCTTTAGCCCATTATGGCGTAGATGAATGGGGAACTTCTTGGCCAATTTTCTTTAAAGCTTTTGGTGAATTTAAAGGCCCTATTATGACTTATTCAACCATCCCTTCAATTTATTTTTTAGGACTTAATGAATTTTCTATTAGATTAGTTTCCGTAATTTACGGAACAGCAGCCATCATTGCTATTTACTTTTTAAGTAAACAACTTTTTAACCGACAAATTAGTATCTTATCCGCTCTTTTTTTGTCTATTTCTCCTTGGCATATCCATTTTAGTCGTGTTAGCTTAGAAGGGTTAACTCCTTTTATTTTTTTTACAGTATTGGCTACTTATTTTTGGCTAAAATTCTTAAAAAACCACCGTTTCGGTTATTTTTCTATATTTTTTTTCTCTCTAGCTTTTTACTCATATTTTCCTGCTCGGATTTTTATCCCTTTATTTTTCATTTCTTTATTTTTAATTAGTAAAATCCCACTTAAAAAAAACTTTCCTAAATTAATTAAACTTTTTATTTTTGGTTTAATTTTAATCACTCCAATGATTTTTCACTTAATTAGTGGCGATGGTTTATCTCGTTGGCAACAAGTCAAAGGCAATCTCAATTTCATTCACTTAACCAAAAAATATTTTGAATACTTTTCTCCTAACTATCTATTCTTTCAAGGAGATATAGATTTCCCAGGACAATTTATTACTCGTCATTCAGTTAAAGAAATGGGAGAACTATATTTAATTCAATTTCCACTTATTATTTTTTCTCTACCTTATCTCATAAAAAATAGGTCTAAAAAAGAATCTTTGATTATATTTTTTTGGCTGTTATTTTATCCTTTTTGCGATTTATTTACTTCTTCAGAATCGCCTCAAGCTACTAGATCCATCATCGGGGGAATTCCTTTCCAAATTTTGACTGCAGTCGGTTTATATCAATTATTAAAACTCAAACCAAATAAAATTTATAAAATTTCAATTTCATTAATTTTGTCTATAGCTGTTTTACTTTCATTAAATAATTACCAAAAATCTTATTTTCAAAAATACACTTTATATTCATCTGATTATTGGGGTTGGCAATTTGGTCCCAAAAAAATCATGACATATTTTAAATCTCATCAACAGGACTACGACCAATTATGTCTCGAAGGTAAATTTAACTCACCAGATATTTTTATTAAATTCTACGATCCTACAAATATTTGTCATGAAAAATGTCAAATATGTGGATTAGATGATTTAACTCCATCAAAAAGACAATTATTTGCTATTTCTCAAGAAACTTATAGCCAGCTTAACAATAAAGATTTAAGTATAAAACAGATTATTTATTATC
>Ga0183100_1000454_pt1 | contig 33389 bp, 28 predicted proteins | sample Biomet2_FD_127789 | JGI IMG/M metagenome (GOLD analysis project Ga0183100, IMG submission 127789) | Microbial communities from bioreactor (seeded with anoxic lake sediment) at LBNL, California, USA - Biofuel metagenome 2 | ecosystem: Engineered > Bioreactor > Anaerobic > Unclassified ... | reverse complement strand
AAATTTTTCATATGTACTCCTTCATAATAAATTTTAAATAAATTACTATTATTAATATACATTAGAAGAGTAAAAAAAGATAGAATTAAGTAAAAAGTTATGAGAAATCACGAATTAGAATACTGTGTTAGATGGATTCAAAAAGTTATTTGAAGAAGAAGTAATAGATTATTTAGAAAAGTATATAAAAAAATATCCCATTGATGATTATCTGTAATAAGATTTTAATTTTCAAAATATATTAAAAAATTGAATTATAAGTGATATACTTTCAAGTAAAGACTACATTATGGAACATATTAACCATTTATTTTATTTAATATGACTTATAACAAATTAAGAAGATAAAGGAGAATAAAGATATGAATGAAAAATTAATAGATTTTTGGAGAAAGTGGATAGACGGAGAAGAAGATATTGATGTTAGTATAGATGGTATTATTCTAAAATATTCTATTATTAATAAACAAAATAATGATGGAGTCAAAGATTGGGTATGTTTTACTTCTGAGGATAAATTATATTCATTTATTAAGTATTTATTATTGCCATCAATCCAACTTACAAGAAGTATAGGAATTAAAGAATCTCAGGTATATTTTGATGTATGTGAGTATGATCAAACTATTAAATTGTTGAAAACATTTAAAATAGATTGTTATGAAAAGGATATAGAAGATTATAAAAGATGGTTTAAGGAAGTAGAAATCTTAGAAAATAATGAATATGCTTTGGAAAGTACAAGAAATTTTATTAATAAAATTAGCAGTGAATTAGGTAAAACGGAAGACATATTTTTAGAATTACAATTATTTAAAAGTATAAAATCAGTAGGAAATATTATTATAAAGCAATATGAAGATGATAATATGTTAGATATATTAGAAAGTAAATTTGAATTAAGCAAAGATGAAATAAAAGATTTATTTGAAAGTATTGATAATAATAAATTTATGCTTAAGAAAATACTTGTTTTATTAAATGAAAAGTCTATCTAGGAATTAAGAAGATAGTCAAGCAATAAAAAAGACACTATTAAAAGTGTCTTTTAGGCTATAGATATTTCGCCATTGCCAACGATTGCAATTCTGTAGCTAGGTTTGAGAGGTAGTAAATTATAACTTTTTGAGTGTGGTTCTAATCGGAAAGTTTGTATTGCAAGTTGATTTTCATCAAAAAGGAGCACATAATATAACCACCTTTCAATATTTATTGTGCTCGATTAAATATAAGAATATACGCAAGGTGTTTAGATAGTGAGGATAAAAAACATAGTTGTTATTTCTACAAAAAAAGAAAATAATTGTGTTTATGCGATTCTTGTATCTTCTGAAAATCGTAAAAAAGCTCATGAATTTTATGAAAATTTAGGATTTATTGATGGGGTAAAAGAGGCTTTAGAAAGATGTATTAGTAAGAATTATTATTCTAAATGTTTCTACATATAAAATTCATAATTTTATGTTAAATTATTAGATGCATGATAATGTAATAGTAATGAAAATTCTGTGGGGTGAAGATTATGAGTAATATTTTAATAATTGAAGATGAAAAAAGTGTATCAGAAATTCTAAAAGCATATCTCGAAAAAGAAGGATATGGGGTTTACTGCACTGAAGGTGGGTTAGATGGAATAGAAATATTTAGAAAAGAAAAAATTAATCTTGTGATTTTAGATTTGATGCTTCCAGATATTGAAGGTGAAGAAGTGTGCAAGATACTTAGAAGAATATCAGATGTATATATTTTTATGCTGACGGCTAAAGGTACATTAAGTGATAAAATTGAAGGTTTAAATATTGGTGCTGATGAATATCTAACAAAACCTTTAAGTCCAAGAGAACTTACTGCTCGCGTAAATGCCTTGTTTAGAAGAGTAGGTGGTGATAAAGATAATATTATTTCCATTGATGATCATAAGATAATAATAGATATTGATAAGAGATTGGTTAAGTTAAATAAAGAAGAAGTAAATTTAACTCCCAATGAATTTGATATATTATATGCTTTAACTTCGAATCGAGGAAAAGTATTTACAAGAGAAGCGATAATAGAAAGAGTTTTTGGTATTGATTTTGAAGGTTCTGATAGAATTGTTGATGTTCATATTAAAAATTTACGTAAGAAAATTGAAGAAGATAGTAGGGCACCAAAATACATTATTACTGTTACTAAAGTTGGTTATAAATTTGGTGATGAAAAGTGAGGCACAGCATTAGAGAACGTTTAAGTTTAATTATAATATTTTGCTGCGTAGTTGCTGTACTTTTATCTGCTCTAATAATTAATTTAACTATAAACAATACTTTTAATAAATATATGGAAGATATACAAAGTAAACGAAATACAAGACTAGTAGAATATTTTCAGCAAATTTATAAAAGGGATGGAAATTGGGATTCAACTTCGGGAGAAGAGATGATGCATGAAGCATATATGAGCAACTATTGTTTGACCCTTTTAGATGGAAATGGAAAAGTTGTATGGGAAATGAATCATAATGACATAAAAGATAAAAGTTGTACAATGATAAATAATGGTGCGGAAGAAGGAATTTATACTAGTAATACGTTTGATATAAATGTAAATGAAAAAACAGTAGGTTATATTTTAGTAGGTCAGTATTCACCTGTTTTACTTTCAAAGGAAGACATAAGTTTTAAGACAGAGATTAATAAGAGTATTGGGTTTAGTGGCATATTAACTTTAACAATAGTAACAATAATAAGCTTGGCTTTGTCCAAACAATTTTCTGAACCTATAAAAGAAGTTTCAAATACTTCTGTAAATTTGTCGAGGGGGAATTATGATTCTAAATCAAATATAAAAAGCAACATTGAGGAAATTAGAAATTTAACTGAGAGTATAAATTCTTTAGGTAATAAACTAAACAGTCAAGATTTACTCAGAAAGCGATTTATTTCAGATATATCTCATGAAATAAGAACTCCTTTAAATGTATTACAAAATAATTTAGAAGCAATGATAGATGGGATTATACCAGTAACACCGGATAAACTTAATAACTTAAATGATGAGGTAATAAGGTTTGGTAAACTTTTAAACAAATTAAATGCATTAAAACAAATTGAATCAGATGAAATACTCATTAATTTAGGCTTGGTTAATATGGATGAACTTCTTTCAGTAGTGATTAGTGACTTTTCTGTTGAAGCTGCTGACAAGAATATAAAATTAGTTATGAATAAAGAAGAGAAAAAGGATTTTATAGTACTTGGTGATTATGATAAGTTAAAACAAGTGTTTATAAATCTCATATCTAATGGAATTAAATTCACTAATGTTAATGGAACAGTATGGACCAATATAAGTAGTGATGCAGATTCTGTTATTGTCAAGATTAAAGATAATGGTATTGGTATTAAAAAAGAAGATTTATCATTTGTTTTTGAAAGAATGTATCGCGGAGATAAAAGCAGACAAAAAATTGAGGGTAGTGGTATAGGACTTACTATTGCAAAAAGAATATTAACACTACATTCTGCAACTATTGATGTAGAAAGTAAGGAAAATAAGGAGACTACATTTATAGTAAGTATACCAAAAAACAGTAAAATTATATAGAAATATACACTATTTAACATTGACTCGTTATTTTCTTTCATATGCCTAAGTATTTAAAATAAAGACATGCTTAATCCTCAATTCATGCATGAATTCATTCTATATGGAAATCCTAAAAATGTAGAAGGAGTGATATTTATGGCTAATAAACGAAAAACTACTAAAAAGCAAATGGCTTCACTTGGATTGAAAAAAACTTCAAATGGCGATTACACCTATATAGATTCAGAAGATAAAACAGGATCATATAAACCTGTAAAAAACAAGAGTGATAAGTAAATTAATGAGCTGCCTCATATTGAATTTGAAATTCTATTGAGGCAGCTTTACTATTAAAAAACTTCATCTGAAGCTAAGAATCACTTTATATCATCATAAAATCTTCATAACTTTTTATTATACTTAATATATAAAGATGAATTATAATAAAAATATATTGCTGGAACAAAATGCAGTAATTTAGTGGAGGGAAATATGAGAATTAAAAGAGAGATTATTAAAGTTTATGACATGACATGTACTTCTTGTGAAGGAAGAGTAGAAAGAGCACTAAAGAAAGTTTATGGAGTTGCAAGTGCAATGGCTAGCTATAGTGATCAACAAGTAACTGTAGAATATGATAGTGAACTTTGTACTAATGAACAGTTAAATGAAGCTATTAATAAAGCTGGTTACAGTACAAAAAGTTCAAATAGCATTAAGTTTGCAGGCTTTTTTGTTGTGGTTGCAGCTATCTTATTAATTGGTAACTCTACATCAGGTTTTGATATGAGTGCTAAGTTAAATAATGCATCTTATGTAGTTTTATTTTTTGTTGGTATGCTTACATCTATTCATTGTGTTGGTATGTGTGGTGGAATAATGCTTACACAAAGTTTATCTAAAAACAGTATTTTAAATGAAAAGCAGAATAAATTTAAGACTTTAATGCCTTCAATTTTATATAATGCTGGAAGAGTAACGTCCTATACGATTATAGGTGGTATTGTAGGGGCTTTAGGATCTGTATTATCATTATCACTTAATGTAAAAGCCGGACTTCAAATATTTGCAGGATTATTTATGGTAATAATGGGGTTAAATATGACTGGTTTCTCTATATTTAGAAAGTTTAATATCAAATTACCATGGTCTTCATGTAAAATAAAAAATAAACCTAAGGCTCCTTTCTTGGTTGGGATGTTAAATGGATTAATGCCTTGTGGACCATTACAAACAATGCAACTTTATGCATTAGGTACAGGTAGTGCTGCAGCTGGAGCTATATCAATGTTTTTATTTTCTTTAGGAACAGTTCCTTTAATGCTAGTATTTGGAGCAATATCTGGGTTTTTAAGTAAAGGTTATACAAAACAACTTTTAAAGTTTAGTGGAATTTTAGTAATAATACTTGGAATAATAATGAGCAATAGGGGGCTTGCCCTTGCTGGAGTTGGAGTACCAAATGTTAGTACAATAACACAAAGTCTTTCAGGCAGTGAAGCTCAAGCTTCTGCAGCTAATATAGGTAAAGCAACTATAGAAAATGGAGTCCAAATTATAAGAATGACTGCTGACAATAACGGTTATACTCCTAATGCTTTTTATATTCAAAAAAACATGCCAGTAAAGTGGATAATTACAGGAAGTCAAATTAATTCTTGTAATAATGCAGTTGTAGTACCATCTTTGAACATACAGAAAACTTTAAAGTCTGGTGAAAATATAATAGAATTTACACCTAAAGACGAAGATATAAATTTTAGCTGTTGGATGGGAATGATAAGAGGGGTTATCAAAGTTACAGATAATCTTGATTCTGTAGATACCTCTAAAGCAGATTCATCAATTCCAGCCCCAAGCAGTGGAATGAGTTGTTGTACAGCTGGAACTGCACCGCAAACTCCAAGTATATATGGTAATGATTTAAGTAAAGTTTCTACTGATAGATTAATTAAGAAAGCTAATATTTCTGGAGATACTCAAAGCTTAAATATAAAAGGAAATGGTTATGAGTTTGAGCCACTTGTAGTAGTAGTAGAAAAAGGAATAAAAACAAAACTTACAATGGATTTAAATTCATTTGATAATGCAGATGGAATTTTTACTATATTAAATGCAGAGAGTGATGATGAAATAAGCATTTTTAAAGGTGAAAAAGGTATTGTAAATGTAGAATTTAATATAGATAAAAGTGGAACATATGTAATTGTTAAAGATAATGTAGCTGTACTTGGAATTGAAGTTACAGATTCATTGAAAACTGTGAATTTAGAAGAGGTTCGTGATAATTTTATAGCTTAATTTAGAATACAGGCAAAATTGCCTGTATTTTCAATCGTTATCATTAATTTTGATAGCGATTTTTTTATAATACTTTTTATTTAATAACTCTATTGCATTATTTAATAACATACTGTATAATGAGAATCAAGTTAAATTGATAATAATTTTCAATTATATTAAATTGGAATTTTAATTAACAACTTCTTCGTTTTAGTTCTAAAATGAAGAATAAAATCTTTATAAGTTTAGTTTCCCTAGTATTTCAATACGAAATACTTTATATACACTAAAAATTGAAATTATAAAAGTTAAAGGAAGTGATAATCTTTGCGTAAATTATTTACATTGTTACTAGCAGCATTTTTAATATTACCTATATTTTCTATGAAATCATTAGCTGCGGATGCTAAGACAGAGTTGTCTAAAAGCAATGAGTTCATTGAAAAATCAATAGAAGCTATAAAATCTGATGATCTTTCTAAAGGAAAAGATTTATATGAAGAATATAATCAGGCTTGGATTGAATTAGAAGATGGAGTTAAAGATCAATCTAAAAAAGCTTATGGAGATATTGAAAGTAAAATGGGAATGGTTCGTTTTCTATTAGCTCAAGATCCTGTGCAAAAGGATAAAGTCATCAGTGCTTTAGATGATTTGAGAAAAACTAACAAATTATTTATATCAAATGAGGATAATGTTGGAGAAGTAAAAACTAAAGGGGAAACTCCAACAATTAAAGATTTAGTAGCACTTTTAGACAAAGCAAAAAGTCAAATTCAAAGTGGAGACGATGCTTCTGCTGTTAAAACCATGGATACTTTTAGCTCTTCTTGGCTTGATGTTGAAGGTGTTGTTTTAACCAAATCAAAGAAAGTATATGATGATGCTGAAAAAGATATGGTTAGTGCAAAAGCTTACCTTACAGTAGATCCAATTCAAAAAGATAAAGCTATAAAAGTGATTGATAGAATGCATGGATATTTATCTCTAATAGCTGGAGATACTTCCTACGGAATAGTAGACGTAATTACTATAATACTTCGTGAAGGTTTAGAGGCACTTTTAGTTGTAGTTGCACTATTAGGATTTCTAAAAAAGTCTGGTCAGGAAAATAAAAAATCTTGGATTTATGGTGGTGTAGTAATTGGAGGTATAGTAAGTATTGCTTTAGCTATATTAGTTAAACTTCTATTTACATCAGGCACTTTTGGGAATAATAATTTTCTAATATCAGGATGGACTGGTGTATTTGCTGCTGTAATGCTCATTTATGTAAGCTATTGGTTGCACAGTAAATCAAGTGTTTCCACACGAAATAATAATATTGAAGATAAAAGTTCAAAGTCACTAGCTAATGGTAGCTTATTCTCTTTAGGATTTTTAGCATTTTTAGCCGTTTTCAGAGAAGGAACTGAAACTGTTCTTTTCTACATTGGAATGGCATCTTCAATTAAATTAGTTGATTTATTTTTAGGGATAGCACTAGGTTTCATTATTCTTATAATAATAGCTGTATTAATGTTGAAAATTGGTTTGCGTATTCCAATGAAACCATTTTTCCTTGTATCTAGCCTATTAGTTTTCTATTTAGGTTTTAAGTTCACCGGTATGGGAATTAACGGTCTTCAACTAGCTGGATTATTACCAGCAACAACTAATGATGCTCTGCCAACAATATCTGCTTTAGCAGTATATCCTACTTGGCAAGGTGTGATACCTCAAGTATTATTAGTTGTTATAGCAATAGTAGTAACACTACACAATAAATTAAAAAGAAGTTAAAACAAAAGAAGAAATATAAAAAGAAATTAACTGGAGGAATTATTTATGAAATCAGTAAGAAACTTATTATTAATAGCTGCTTTAGGTACAGCAATTACAATAACTGGTTGTGGAATACAAAAATCTCAACCAACTACTTCAACGGAGAACACACAAACAACTGCTCAAGAGAAAGAAACTCTTACCATGGATGATGCAAGTAACAATATGAGAAATATTCTTAAGGATATGAAAGCCCAAGTTTCAAATAACGAAGAAGATAAAGTTAGTGAAGGTGGTACAAAGTTAGATGAATCTTGGAAGGTATTTGAAGATAAATTTGAGGATGATTTAAAGGACAAGTACTTAGATCTTTATGTTAAGATTGAAGATCCTTTAGAAATTATTAAAGCTGCTGCTAAAGTAAAACCTTTAGATACAAAAGTTTTAAATACATCGATAGATAAATTGGATGAAGAATTAGTTAAATTACAAAAGAGTGATGCGACTACAACTGGACTTGAAAATATGAGAAATGCATTAAAAGAAATGAATACTCAATTAAATGATAAAGAAGAAGACAAAGCAATAAAGACTTCAGATAAGCTAGAAGAAAATTGGAAGCCAATTGAAGACGGAATAAAAGATAGTTATAAGGAACTTTATGAAAAAATTGAATCTCCGTTAGGAGCTATTAATGCAGGAGTAAAAGTAAATCCTCTTGATGCAAAATCATTAACTGCTTCAATTGATGAATTAGATAAGAAATTGGATCAATTACAAAAATCTATTGCTTTTTCATCAGCTCCACAAGATATGAAAACAGCATTAAGTAAAATTAATAAATTTATATCACCATTTAATGAAGAAAAAATCACAAAATATGCTGCAAGATTAGAAAAATATTGGAGTGGTAGTGAAGACATTGTAAAACAAAAAGATCCTAATCTTTATGAAAAAATTGAAGGTCCTATGGGAATAATACAAGCAGGAGTAAAGGTAAACCCAATAGATGCAAATACAATAACATCTGCAACAGAAGAGTTAGATAAATTATTAACTGAAGTACAAAACTTAAAATAAGACATATTCCTATAGCCTTGCATAAAATTAATTATGATGTTATTTCTGTTAAAGAAAAACCTGAAGTTATAAAGTTTACATTTCTATGCAATTGTGAGTCGTGGATTTTGTTAAAATAAACTAAATTATTAAAGATAAATATAATTACATAAAGTATGGAATTACAAAATTTACACACCTTAATTAGTTTATGGTTGTAGATAAATTCAAGTTGAGGATGCATTTATTTGGAGTCTTAAAAGAAATCTATGAATTTAAACGGTTTTTAACTCGAGAAAAAGAGAGTGTAAAAACAGAATTTACACTATTAAGATTTGGATATAATATTAATAAGTTGTATAGTATTTTAAAATTAAAACGCTAAAAGAGGAGATTTTCACAATCCTTTTTATCGTATAAAAATAATAAATGAAGTTTCAATTTGCTTGTAATTTAAGTGAAATTTGAAGTGATTTTCTTAGAAAAAAAGAAGGGGCTGTCTAAAAATAATTTTTTTGAATTATTTTGAGGCAGCCCCTTAAGTTTTAAATTAGCTTTCCTTAAAACTTCCGCAGTCTGTACATTCGATAGTATTTGCATTTTGAGAATGTTTTACTACTTCGATCTTCGCTAAAGTACAGTAGTTATCATCTTTACAGTGAAACTTACATTCTGATACTGAACAACCTATGCTTGAATTATGATTCATATTCATTTCCTCTTTTATAGTAATATTGACGTAATTTATTTTAGATTCTTATTACTTCCTTTCTGTGGAAAACAACAACAATAAAAGATATTAATTACTCAACATAAAATTTACATGAGTCTTTTGTTCTAGAGAAGGTTGTATAGTATTTGAAGATGATCAACATGTTAAATTAAGTATGATTTTTAATAATGTATTTAGCTTTAAATAATTTTATTTTTCAACTAATTCATTATCCACTGCCTTGGTTAATATGTAAATTGAATATATCGCCGCTATACCAACTATAGCAGAAACTACTCTATCTAATCCAGACAATACTACAGGTGCAGAACCAAATAAAGAACCTATGAAATCAAGTCCAAGGAAACCTATCAATCCTAATCTTAGAGCACCTGCAACAACTAATACCATTGTTACTGTTCTCATTTTAATTCACTCCTTATAACAAAATATTTACTTTTTATTATGTCTAAATTTAATTAAAAAATACTATATAAATTTAGTTATATAAGCAAATTTATTGAAACACAAATTTATTGTATGTGATTGCATTTATTTAGATATTAATATAAATAAGCAGTTAATAACTTTATTATGTTACTAACTACTTATTATGAATTATTACATACTAGCCATATTTTTGCATTCGCCTGCACATTTTGTACATTCATCTGCACATTTATCGCAAAGAGTAGCACAACGTTGACAATGTTCCTTTGTATATTGACCATTCATTGACATCATTGATTATAACATTTGACACATTTGTGCACATTCAATAAGAATGCTTATGCAGTTTTTTCTTGCTTGAACATCAGATTCATTTAAGCATGCTTTGAAGCATTCATAACATGCTTGAGCACATTTATTACATTCATCAATGCATGTTTGAAATTTGTCTGTTGAATTTGTTGCTATTCCCATTAGAATAGCCTCCTTAAAAGTTAGTTTATTGATATAAGAACTATTATGTGCAATAAGCTAATTTTTATTCATTTTAAGTTCATCCCTTATTTTGTTATATTGGGGGAGACTTTTTTGATTAGATTGAAAACTTGTAAATGGTATTAAGTAGGGAGACTGTAATGAGTATGAAGCATATGTATGATGAATCTTATAGTTATCTAGCTATAATAAAAAAATTAGTATCATTGATTTAGATTTGATAAAATAGGACTTACTGTGATAAAGTAAGTCATTGATACATCATTTGAGAATAATGTGACTAAACTCTATTCTTATATATTGTTACTCTTTTTTAGAAACATATAATTTTTTAGAATTATCTATAGTAGCAAGATAAATGTTTGTTATATCATCTACATTATACATATACAGATTATTCATAAGCCATTCTTTATCTACTCCTGATTTAATTAAATTTTCTTCAAATAATTTACCATCATTGATAATAACTAAAGGTAAATCTACAGGTTTAGCAAACAGCTTAAAATCTATTGGATTAACTGGTCTATGAGATTCTTTTTTTATAATACTAAAATGGCCATTAGGTTCTAGAATTGCATATTTAACTTCTGAAATATCAAAAATATTCTTAAGTCTTAATTCACTCATAATTAAATCAATATTTATGAAGTGCTTTTTCAAATTATTTCTTATTATCTTCCCATCATCTATCAAAATTATGGGTTTGCCATTAAAAAATAAAGATAATTTTCTATTTTTTAGAGATATTAAACTAATTATATAATGCCAAAAAAACAAAGTTATTAACGGAACAATTATATATGTAAAAGAAATCTCTCCATCTAATAATGGCGCAACTGTAAGCGCGCCAAGTATCCATACCACTACGAAGTCATAAGCAGTTAGCTGATTTAAAGTTCTTTTTGACATATATCTTCCTACTAAAAAAGCTATTATACCTACTAAAAAAGTTCTTATTACAAACCCCAATAATGAAATATCTTTTATAACTCCCAAAACCTTTATCATAAACTTCCTCCTATGAACTTACATATAATTTTTTATCAGAAGTTAAAATTCCTAAATAAATATCATTTATATTATCTATACTATTAGATTTAAGTTCATTCTCAATCCAATCATAACTCAATTGATTCTTTTCAAGAATTTTTTCATCTAATTTTCCTTTATAAATAAGGATTTGCGATAAAATATCTTGTGTTGGTTCTATTGCCATATCTAATTTAGTTATAGGAAGACTATTCCTATTTATGGCAACGCTAAAATCTCCTGTAGATTCAGCAATTAAATAATCCACTTTTTCAAAGTTATGTGCATCTCTTTGTCTTAGTATAGAAAATAAATTATCAATTGTTAGCTTTGCTTTTGAAAGATTATTCTTTATTAACTTTCCATTTTTAATTAATATGATAGGTTTTTGAGAAACTATAGATGGAGTTTTAAAATATAAGTATGAAATAAACAAATTAATTAAAGTGTATACTATAATTATAGCAATTGCGTCTATTAATTTTGATTTAGGATTGACCATACGAGAAGCTGCAATATGACTAATACCTGCGGCCATTAAAAAGTTGTATGAAGTTAATATACCAGGCTGACGAAATCCCATTACCTTAGCTGAACCAAATAACATAAAGTATAAAATAGATGTTCTAATAAATAATTCAAGTATATTTAACTTTTCTCCTTGAAAAAAAATAGTATATATATTCATAAAATCACCCTTATATTAATTTAAAAAAAAGATAAGTTCAATATTTTTTAGAGAACTTATCTTTTTTTAAAAATTTATTTTACATTATACATTCCATGGCTACTCATGTAATTAAAAAGTTCTTGACCATGCTTTTGTTCATCTTGTTGAATATGTTGTATTGCCTGCCTAACTATAGGATTAGCAGATTCAAAAACGTCCATATCATAAGTACCTGAAACATATTTTTCAGTAGATAATAAGTCAGTGCAAAGTATTTTGTCATGTTGATTATTTGTAGATTGTTGGGTATTGCTTTGAGCTACCGGTTGCTGAGTTTGTTGACTGTGACTTAAATTTGGTTGTTGTCCTTGAAGCATTTGATTAATAATATCGTAGTGATGTTGTTCTTCACCAGAGAGTTTATTAAAAAGTTGCTTCAACTGAGCATCTTGAGCTTGTTGAGAATAATTTTTGTATTTTTCAACACAAACTTCCTCTTGAATCTTTCCATCTTCTAAAAACATTCTTTCTTTTTGACTAAGTTGTATTTGCATATTAATATCACCTCAAGCATATTTTAGGCAATAAATACTTACATTATGTATATAACTTAAATTTTATTTATAAATGATTAAGTTTTTATAATCTACACATACTAACTTTGTAAAATTTTATACTTTGAAGGAGGGACTCAATATGACTACAGTAAATAAACTTGAAAAAGCTTTAACGAGCGCTCAAGGATTAGCTACTGAATTAAAAACATTTTCTATGGATACAAACAATCAACAAGCTAAACAAACTTTTAAACAACTAGCTCAAACAACTGAAAATATAGCACAGACACTTGAAAGTAGACTTGATTTCGTTAAATCAGAGGAACCACAATATAGAGAATAATATTAAATAGAAATTATCTTTGTACAACAAACTTACTGTTATGGTTAATCAAGTCTGAATTATACATAACTTAAAATAAATTTTAAAAGAGTTACCGTAGAATGTTTTCACATAAACTAGTGGTAACTCTTTTATTGTGGAATAACGAGAAAAATATTATGAAACTAGATTATCTTTGTAAAATTTTATAAATATGAATAAATAGTTATCTACAATATAAATAAATAAATTAGCTTATATCTTTAATTAGCACGTAAAATAAGTTATAAGCTAATTTATTTTGGGCTAAAAAACTACTTATATACTTTTATACTATATTAGCTTCATAATTTCTCCACAATTGAGTAGTAGAATAAATATATAAAGAAAACCAATTAGAGGAGTGATATAAGATGAAAAAGAAAAGTATAATTCTAATAGTAGCAGGTATATTAACAGTAAGTGGTATTTCATTTGCATACGGTGCAAGTAGAAATTATACAAGTTTCAATAGTTTTAATAGACAAATGATGAGTACACAAAACAGAGACGTTAAATCATCATATAATTATAGAGCAACAATGATGGGTGCACAAAGTGGTGAAATTCAATTAAATGATAGTTTTAATAATATGATAAAAATAATGAAAGATAATGGTTTTAATGATCAAGCAGATGCTATGTCAAATAGGGATTTTGATGCTATGAATAATTTGATGGCTAACATAAGTGATGAGGATTACAAAAAGATGATTGATATAATGCAAAATAATGGATATGGATATATGGCTGATATGATGCAATCTGTAAGTAGAGAAGATATGACAAAATTTCATCAAAGTATGATGGGAAGATAAGGCATATTCAAAAAGTGACAACTTTAAAGGAATTAAGACAAATGAATATATATAAATAATATGAAATGAAGGGGTGATTTTATATGATGGGATATAGATATGGATATAATATGATGGGAGGTTGGTATGGTATGATGATTATTCCTATAATTTTAATTGCAGTTGTTATATTTGTAATTTACAAACAAGGATTAAATAATAAGTTTAAAGATATAGGCGTTAAAGGCAATGCTTTAGATATCTTAAATGAAAGATTTGCTCGTGGAGAAATAAATGAAGAGGAATATAATAATAAAAAAAGTATACTATTAAAAAATAAATCATAAAAAAATATTAGTCATGTTAAAAGATTAATGAAGGCTTCTCTTTTGACATGACTTTTTAGACGTAAATAATATGAAAATGCGGTTTAGGATTGTTAATAGATCCAATGCAAAGATTTCTCATATAAAATTAAGTAAAGAAAAGTCCTTTTTTCAGATTGTGTGCGATGGAGTTCTTTAGAGGCACAGTAAATTGATTTTGTGCCAATAACAATCTAAGTGAATATTATAATATTGAATTAATTTGTTTAAGGAGATACATTTGGTTATTACACCTGATGTTTCAAATCTATCTTATAAAATGAGAAATGGTATTAAGTATTTTGAATTGATAGCAGAAAAAGTAAAACAGGAAATATTACCAGGCCTATATATGAATGGATTAGGCTATAATGGTAATATACCTGGGCCTACAATACAAGTATATCCAGGGGATTATGTAAACATAAGGGTATATAATAAACTTAATGAACCCACAAGTGTACATTGGCATGGGTTAGATATACCAAATTTAATGGATGGAGTTCCTGATGTGGAACCATCACCGCAAATATTACCTGGAAGTTATTTTGACTATTATTTTAGAATTATAAATCCACCGGGAACTCATATGTATCATACTCATATGAATTCTAGTAAACAGGAAATGATGGGATTAGGTGGAGGGTTTATTATTTTAGATCTAGATGATACTGATAGTATAATCCAGAAAGATTATTTTATTATGCTTCAGGAATTTCATTTAAATAATCTCAAAATGCAAGAGGTTAAAAAAGGTACCTATGATATTGATCCAATGTCTCATGATTTTAATTTTTTTACTATGAATGGTAGATGTTATCCATATACTACACCTTTAGAAGTAATGAAAGGAGATCATGTAAGAATAAGATTAGGGAATATAGTTATGGATTCTCATCCAATCCATATTCATGGACATCAATTTTTGGTATCTGCATCAGATGGTAACTGTATACCATATTATGCTAGATTGAAGAAAAATACAATACTAGTTGCTTCAGGGGAAACATGGGACATTGAGTTTAATGCAAATAATGCTGGTATATGGCCATTTCATTGCCATATGCCACATCATATGAGCAATAATATGACTAGCAAAGCAGGTGGCATGTTTACAACTATTGTTTATAAATAGAAATATAGAACTTTAAACATCATATAAAACAGTATTAGAATCCAGATAATTTATTTATCTGGATTCTAATATTGTTTTAGGGAATGTAAGAACAAAAGTGCTTCCGATGCCTAGTATGCTTTTTACATTAATTGTACCTTTATGAGCTTCAACAATAGCTTTTGTAATAGTTAAACCTATACCAGAACCACCAGTATTTTTATTACGAGATTCATCACTTCTATAAAATCTTTCAAAAATGAAAGGCAAATCTTTTTCGGAAATTCCGATTCCACTATCATTTACTTCAATAATAACAGCTTCATTTTCATGCTTTAAGGTTACGAAAACTTCTCCATTTTCTTTGAGATATTTAAGTGAATTTGAAAGCAAATTATACATTACTTGTGTAAATTTATCTTTATCCATAAAAACTTCTACGTTTGAAAGCAAATCTGAAAAAATTTTAAAATTTGAATTAGCATATAATGGTTCAAAATAGGTTATTATTTTTCCTAATTCTAAGGATAAATTAAATTTAGATTTATTTAAAATTAGATTTGTTTGCTCTAATTTTGATATATCATTAAGTCCTTCAATTAATTTTATTAATCGTTCTATTTCTTCATAAAAGTTTGTAAGCATCTTCTCTGTTGGTTCCCACACCTTATCTAACAATGCTTCTACATGAGATTTTAAATTGGTGAGAGGTGTCCTAAGTTCATGGGCCATGTCAGAAGTCAGCCGTTTTCTAAGGAGCTCTTGAGTTTGTAAGGTTTCTCCAAGATAGTTTATTGAAGTTGTTAAATTATCTATTTCTTTTGTTTTAGATACAACCTTTGATCTAGCTTCTAAATCACCATTTCTAATTCTATTAGCAGTATCAGTGATTTTTATCAAAGGTGAGGATATTTGTTTTGAAAGAAGTATGCTTACCATTAATCCGAAAATCAAAGCGATAAAAATAGAAAGAAAATAAGAGTGATTCAAGGTCATTTTGAAAGTTAGTGCAGCTGAGTTTAAATAAGAGGTGCCGTAATACCCAAAGACTATGCTGCCTATTTCTTTATTATTTTTAATTAACGGGTACTTATCTTCAATGTATTCTCCGAGCTTAATTGAAGAAGAATTATTCATCATTGAATTCATCATCGAACCCATCATCATTGTTTTGTTTTGTAAATTTGAAGTACCAGAAGTGAAAACAACAACTTCATCTTTATCTTTAACTTCAATGTACAATTCTTCAGCAGTGGAATATCTTAATATTTCCTCTTTGTTACTAGCTGAAAAGCCGGTTTGTTCGTCGTATAAATCATCTATTATAGTTGCAATTTTATCTACTTTAGTTTTATGTTCATCAATTAAATAAGTGTTAAATTTGTTATCAATCATATAATTTGAAATTAAGCTTGCAATGAGTATAGATACAATTGCAGTAAGAAGAAAACCCAAGGATAATTTTTTTGTTAAAGATAATTTCATTTAAGTTCACCTCATATTTTCATCAAAGTTCAAAATGTAAAAAATTAACTGTTGAATTTATATCCCATTCCGTATATTGAAATAATATATCTAGGTTTTTTATGGTCATCCTCTATTTTTTGTCTAATATTTTTAATATGAGTATCAATAGTTCTATCAAAACCATCATAATTGATTCCAAAAGCTTTATTAACTAATTGCTCCCTTGAAAATATTTGCCCAGGATTAGTTAAAAGAGCAATTAAAATTTTAAACTCATTAGAAGTCAAAGTAATAGGGGTGCCTTGTTTTTTTAGTATCATTTTATCAATATTTATTTCCAAGTCACCGTTATTAATAATTAGTAGTTCTGCAAGTGGATTATTATCCCTATAAGTTCTTCTAACGATAGCTTTAACTCTACTAACAAGCTCTCTATTACTGAAAGGCTTCGTCATATAGTCGTCTGCTCCAATAGCAAGTCCATCTATTTTACTATCTTCTTCAGTTTTTGCTGTAAGCATAATAATTGGTACTGATGAAGTTGCTCTAATTTTGTTACATACTTCTTCACCAGAAATTTTAGGCAACATTAAATCTAATATGATTAAATGAATTTGTTCATTTTTAAATATATTCAAAGCTTCCTCTCCATCGGAGGCAGTTAAAACTTCGAAGCCTTCTTTTATTAAATAAGCTTCAATTACATTTAAAACTTTCTGTTCATCATCAACTACTAAAATTCTAGTTTTTCCATCCATTGTTTTCACTCCATTACTTTAATTTATTGTTTATAGTATACTCTAGTAATAAATTTAATCCAATATAGTATAAGAAAAACTAGAGCATAAAACTCTAGTTTTTCTTATTTAGAATTATTTTCTTTTTGGAATATTCTTCCTCATTAATTTCACCCTTAGCATATCTTTCGTTTAATATATTTAATTATAAATTATAAATTATAAATTATAATTGTGGAGGAAATATGAAGTGAATTAAAATTAATGTACGAAGAGAATATATGATAAAAATATATATTGACAATAAGTGAATGTTCGTTTATTATAGAAGTATAATAGAGGTGTTTAAATGAGACGAAAAGATGATGAAAAAGAAAAAAGTATAAAGGAAGCAGTTATTAAGTTAATACTTAAAGAAGGTTTTCATGGTACTTCTATTTCAAAAATAGCCAAAGTGGCAGGCGTTTCCCCAGCTACTGTTTATATTTATTATGAGAATAAAGAGGTAATGCTTCAAGACATATATCTTGAGTATTCTGAAGAAATCTTTGATTATTTACTTAGTAAGCTTGACAATGTGATTGAGGGACAACAACTTATTGAAATACTTGTTAGAGAATATTATAACTACATTAAAGAACATGGTGAAATTTTTCATTTTGTAGATCAGTTTTCAAGTTGCCCAGCTCTAGCTTGTCAATGTGCAGAACGTAATGGCATAAATAATTTAAACAATTTGTTAGATGAAATGAAAAAAAAGAAAGTTATTAAAGACTTTCGAAATGATAATTTGATAGCAATACTTTTTTCACCAATAAAATACATTGCTATTAATCAATGTATTGAAGAAGGAGAGAAAGTTGAATTACTAAAAGAAATGATTAGGATTATACAGAATACTTTGCTAGATAATTAAAGATAGAGAAATAAAGCGAGAGAATTTTGTGAATAGACAATCACAAAAGCATCTCGCTAAGATTTAATAAATAGTTAAATGAACATTCACTTATGAATATCATTGAAGAAAGGATGATTATAATGATTAATTTAGATAAAAAATATAAAGAAGGAATTGTATTTCCTATTTCAGATATAGTTTTATTGCCAGGAATGATTTATACTTTAAAATTAAATATGGTTAGCGAAGAAGAAATTCAAAATTTAGCAGATGAAAATCAATATAATATAGTATTACCTTTGAAGAAAAATTTTAGTAAAAGTCAGTTAAATGAAGAAAATTTTTATAAAATTGGAGTTTTGTTTAATGTAAACGAGACCGAAAAAACAGAAAAAGGATATACAATAAAAATCAAAGTTTTAGATAGAATAGAAATAAATACACTTACAATTGGAAATGATTCTATACGTGCCGAATTTGAGTTTGCTCCAGATATTATTGATCTCACAGAAAAGAGCCAAGAAGAAATGCTAGAATATATTAAAAAGGTTACTCGTGAAGTTAGTGAAAATTTCAAGGCATCAGATAAATTTATGAAGACAATAGAAAATCAAAATGATATAAATAAACTTATAGGCTATCTAACTCAGTTTATGCCACTTTCAAATCAAGAAAAGTATGATTTAATAGACACTGAATCTTTAAAAGAGAGAAGCCTAAAGTTTATAGATTATCTTTTAAAACAAAAAGAAACTTTAAAGTTACAATTTGAGATGACAGAAAAATTAAATGAAAAAGCTAATAAAAATTATAGAGAGTCAGTGCTTAGAGAACAATTAAAAGCCATTCAAAGTGAATTAAATGAAGGTAAAAGTGAAGGTTCTAAAAAGGACAAGGATTATTTAAATAAGATTGAAGAAGCTCAAATGCCAGCTGAAATAAAAGAAGCTGCATTGGAAGAATTAGATAAATTAGAAAGTCAAAGTCCAAATAGTTCTGACTATAATGTTATACGTAACTATTTAGAATTATTAATAAAGCTTCCTTGGAAAAAGAGTGAACCTAAAGTTATTAATTTAGGTGAAGCAAGACGTATATTGGATGAACAACATTATGGACTTGAAAAAGTGAAGGATAGAATAATACAACATTTAGCAGTTATGCAACTTAAAAAGGACAAAAAAGGTTCTATTTTACTACTAGTTGGACCTCCAGGAACAGGTAAGACAAGCTTAGGAAAAAGTATTGCTGAAGCTCTTGATAGAAAGTATATAAGATTAAGTTTAGGCGGTGTACGTGATGAAGCTGAAATAAGAGGTCATAGAAGAACTTATGTAGGTGCAATGCCAGGAAGAATTATTCAAAGCATTAAAAAAGCAGGAGAGATAAATCCAGTTATGGTTCTAGATGAAGTAGACAAATTAATGACAGGCTATAATGGAGATCCAGCCAGTGCACTATTAGAAGTACTAGATCCTGAACAAAATAATAGCTTCACTGATCACTATTTAGATTTACCTTATGATTTATCAGAAGTGTTCTTTATAGCTACAGCTAATTCATTACACACTATTCCTAGACCTCTATTAGATAGAATGGAAGTAATTCAAATATCTAGTTATACTATGAATGAAAAATTCCATATTGGTAAAGATCACTTAATACCTCTAACACTTGAAGATCATGGACTTAATAATGAACAATTAGTTATAGAAGATGAAGCTTTAGAAAACATTATTAGTGAGTATACTTTAGAAGCTGGTGTTAGAGGTCTTAAAAAGCAATTGGCTACTATTGCAAGAGTTACTTCTGAGAAGATTGTATCTAATAAGGTGGAATTACCATTTAAAGTTACTGTGAATGAGCTAGATGATTTACTTGGAAGAAAAGTTTCAAGTCACGATAAGGCTCAAAAGGACAACCCTCCAGGAGTAGTAACAGGACTAGCTTGGACAGCAGTAGGTGGAGAAATACTTTTCATTGAAGCTACTGACATGTTAGGAAGTGGACAAGTTACATTAACTGGTCAATTGGGAGATGTTATGAAAGAATCTGCAAAGATTTCTTTAAGTTTATTAAAATCAAGATTACCGATTAATTCAGTAAACTTTAAAGAAAGAGATCTTCATATTCACGTTCCATCAGGATCTGTTCCTAAAGATGGTCCATCAGCTGGAATTACATTATTCACAGCACTTGCATCCCTTGTTACAGGCATAAAGGTAGACTCAAAGATTGCAATGACAGGAGAAATTACACTAAGAGGAGCAGTATTACCAATAGGAGGACTTAAGGAAAAATTAATTGGAGCTCAAAGAGCTGGAATAACAAAAGTATTAATTCCAAAAGACAATTTAATTGATCTAAAGGATGTTCCAGAAGAGGTTAAGAATCAGTTAACTATTTTAGCAGTAGAAACAGTAGAAGACGTTCTTCGTGAGACTTTGGGAATATCATTACCTAGAGTAGAACATGTATTTAATCCTAATAGTATTACTGAAGGAACTTTCAATGCAAGCCAAATATAAGGCAAGCGTAAAATAGTCATAATATCTAAATTAAAGCCGATATCCATTAAGTTAATTTGATATCGGCTTTTTAGATTATTAAGTAGGATTGATTTCTTAGATTAAGGTATTGTGAAAAATAAAGGGAAAAATACCACATTAATAAATTTGTGGTATTTTTTATTTTGTAGTAATATATTATGTAATAATCGTTGGAGATCATACTATATATAATGATTTTTATGATTATTTTAGGGATTTTGAGATTTACGGTATTTTTATTAAAAAATAGAGAGAATTTAAATAATTCTAACTATAAACATATTTGTGCAAGTTAATTTTAAAGAGAGGTGGGATAATATATGAAGTCAAATATAGAAATTAGAAGGGCTAAGACAGATGATATTGAAATATTAGTAGAACTTTTAATAAATCTGTTTACTATTGAAACAGACTTTGTCATAGATACACAAAAACAACAAAAGGGACTTCTTCTTATACTAGAAGAAAATGAACAAGGGTGCATCATGGTAGCAGAGTGTGATAAAAAAGTAGTTGGCATGTGCAGTGGACAGTTATTGGTGTCTACAGCAGAAGGTGGCTTGAAAGTCATAGTTGAAGATTTAGTAGTAGCAAAAGATAATCGTGGTTCTGGAATAGGATCAGCACTATTGATGGAAATTCAAAAATGGGCTATTAGCTGTGGTGCAAGCAGAATGGATCTTTTAGCTGATCAACGTAATCATTTAGCGTTAAATTTCTATAATGAGCAAAATTGGAAAAAAACAGAAATGATTGCTTTGCAAAAACACTTATAATATGTTAAATTATGGAGACCCATCACCATTTGTTATGGAACTTCCACAATATCATATTCCAAGCTTAAAAGGTGTTTTAAGGCATAGGGTGGGAACAAGGAAAAGCGTTTATAGTTAAGGCTGGCACAATTATTTTTATTTTAAGAATTTTTATTATAAAGTAAAAGAGCACTAACCGTTTAAAGTTAAATGGTTAGTGCTCTCTTTGAGTTGATTTTAAAATTTGAATTATAACAATAAACAAATGAATTTTAGAAAATTTCATATGTTAGTGATATTTTAATGTCACTTTGCATATTAAGAAAATATTATATAATATCAGTTAAATTTATAGATTTAAGGAATAGTGAAAAACAGTAGATAAACAATTTATTATTTTTCAGATATATAAAATATTTTCAATGCAAGGAGTCGTGTATGTCAGTAAAACTTAGTAAAATAACTTGTAGAGATGACATTAAATGTTTTAAGCAAATTAACTTATACCAGACAATATATCTGCCACATAGATGTGGAGATTCAAGATTTCAGGTAGATGCTATTGGTAAATTAAATATATTGAAAACAAAATTTATAGATACAATGAAAGGTGAATCTATAGAGGGGCAATACTTAACAGGCAAAAAACTTATTATTTTAGGTAATTTTATTACTAAATTTTATTTTCATTATGGATTTTCTAGTTCTAAAGTATTATACCAAGATAATAGTATAGATTTCAGTACGTTTATTATAGTTCCAAAAGAAATCTGCAAAGACCAGCCTATTCATATAAAATATTTAATTGAAGATATTACTGTAGCAAATATTTCATCACAGAAAGCATTAATAAGTGCAACTATCTTACTTCAATTTGTAGATGAATATATATGAAAAATGCATATAGAAAATAATTTGAGGTAGTGAAATGGATGAAAGTTACTAATATAAGCCGTGTAGATTATAAATATAGAATGTCACAAGAAAGTCCAATAATTGCTGAAACTAAATTTTCAAATACAGTGTATACAACAATATTAAATGAAACTATAGTAGTTCAAAAATCAGTAGATAAGTCCAATGTATCTCCTTATGATATTTTATGCTATAAAATTGTAATTATTAATATAAGTAATGAAACAGTTAATAACATAAAATTTACGGATATACTCCCAGAGGGTATTAAGTTTATTAATAACACAATGTATATAAATGAAGAACTTGGCAGATGCTTTACACCAATAAGTGTGATAAATCTAGGTTCTTTGGGCAGCAAAGGAAAAATAATAATCACATTTAAGGGAATTGTAGATAGATGTATAATGTATGAATGTATTGAAAATCACTGTGTTGTAAAATTTGATTATATATATAATGTAGAAGAGCCGCCTTTAAGAAACTCTGTAAAAAGTAATGAGAGTATTACAAGGTGCAAAGACGATTTATTTAAAGCAATTATGATAAAAGACAATATTAAACTTCCTGATTTAAGTGGATGCAATGGTTGTTTTATAAGAATAAAAACTAAAACTAAAATAATAAGAGTAAAAATTGCAGAATATGCTCCTAATCCTAAAATGTGTAATGTAGTATTAATAGGCAAGATAATATATGCAGCTTACTATATCTATGGAGGAAAACTATGTATTTACAAAACTATTGAAGGATTTTCAACAGCTATTTTAGTACCAAGAGGGGTAGAGTATTTCAAAAATATAAAAGTTAAAGTTTTGAATGAAGATAGTAGTTATGTTTACAGAGATAAATCAAAATTGCTTATTAGTACATCATTACTTATAAAATTATCATGAAAAAAGGCTGCCCAAAATAGAATTATACTTCTTCTATTTTGAGACAGCTATTTTTTTGATTATGCCTTAATATGGCGTTTAAACAAGTGAATTGATATTCTCTAGCAACGGTCACAACAGAGTACATTATCTTTCAGTTGGCTACATCAGAACTATAGTTTCCACATTATTTATCTTATACATTAAACAACTTCTACCTGATAAACAACGGTTATGATTTCACCAGGTTTCATAGTATCTAAATCAAATCCAGCAGAAGGGTTATAGTTTGGTTTATTTTCACCATTTACAGTTACAGAGCCTATTATAAAGTTAGTATTGTCAGGAGTAGGATCTAGGAAAACTCCATTAGTGATATTAATATTACCTGTATTTTCAATGACAACAGTATAGGTTAAAGTTTGTCCTATAGTTGCAAATTGTTTATCTACAGATTTTATTACGTTTAGATTTCCTATAGCAATATTTGTAGTAGTTACATTAGAATAAGCAGTATCAGTAACAGGTTTTTCAGCAGGATTTACTAAGAATTTAAAGTTTGTTACTGCTTGGTTAGTTACCTGATTAGTTGGAGGCGTTGATTTTACCTGAGCTGTAAATTGAACTGTTGAAACATTACCAATTGCTATAGTGTCTAAAGAGAAACCAGCAGTTGGATCTAAAGCAGTCATTGGTGTGTTATTTACAATTACACTGCCAGGCTTAAATACAGCTCCAGTAGAAGGAGTATCTTGGAACCAGACTTCAGTGGCAGCAACATTACCAGGGTTTGTTATTCTAATATTAAATACTAATTCATCGTTAATGGTAGCAATAGTCTTATCAACAGTCTTAGTTAAAGAAAGTGTTCCATTAACAACATTTGTCACTACATTATTAGATATTATACTCTTCTTAAATGAATTTCCATTTGGATCTATAATATAAGTGAAATCAGTTTGTGATTTATTCACAATTTGTGGTGGTACAGGAAGTGAAGCGATTTTTACATTAAAAGATACCTGTACAGATTTATTAGGAATTAAATCTCCAAGTGTAAAGCCTTTAGTAGGATCTAGTGCTGGATAAGTCATACTATCAATTACTACTGTTCCTGTAATAAATTGAGCTTCAGTTTGAAGATTATCAGTAAATAAGGTATTTAAAGCAGTTACATTACCGATATTAGTTATTACACTTGTATAGGTTAGACTATCAGAAACTTTAGCATACATCTTATCTACAGTCTTCACATTTGATAAATTACCAACATTAATCTGAGTTGAAACAATATTTGAAGTGGCATCAATCTTATAATCAGTACCAGCAGGATCTATATTATAAAGACCATTTACCTTTCCGTAGCTTGTTACTTGAGGTGGAGAAGGAAGAGCAGTAACTTTTGCTTTAAAGGAAATTACAGTAGTATGACCTGAAAATAAATCACCTAAATTGAAACCATCAATTGGATTTACATTAGGGTTAGGTTGATTATTAATTATTACTGAGTCAGGTACAAAGGAAGCTTCTTTAGTTAGAGTATCTATAAAGAATAAAGCTTTATCAGTTGTATTTCCAGTATTCTTAATTGTAACAGAGTATTCTAAGATAGCTCCAATTGTAGCATAAGCTAAGTTAACAATTTCAGAAATACTAAGTCCTGGAACTATTATTATTGTTGAAGCAGTATCAGAAGTTACTGATTTTGTATAAGTTTCACCAGTAGGATTTATCTTATAAGAAAAAGCAGCATCAGCAGTGTTAAGGAGTATATATTCTATTGGTAGTGTTTTAACTGTTACGCTAAAGGTTACAGTAACAGAGTCTAAAGCAGCTATTGTTCCTAAATTAAATCCAACTTGAGGATCATAAGAGTCCTTCTTGTTACCATTAACAGTTACTGAGCCAGTTACAAAGGAAGCATCACTTTGAATTCCATCTGTGAAAATTACATTAGTAGCATCGATATTACCAGTATTTGTTATTGTAACAGTGTAAGTTAGTTGATCCTTAAGAGTAGCATAAGCTTTATTAACAGTCTTTGTTAAACTTAATTTACCTAGATTAATTTGAGTTGTTACAGGATTACTATCTGTCTGTTTTACAATATAATCTGTACTTGGATCAATTTTATAAGAGAATACTATATTAGCTTTATTGGTTACTAGAGATGGTGTTGGAACTGAAGTAACTTTAGTATCAAATTTAACTAATACAGAATTACTAGAGGCTATATTTCCAAGAGTAAAGCTTTGATAAGGGTCAAATCCAGGCTTACTTTGGTCATTGATTTTTACTGAATTTGCCACAAAAGTTAATCCTAATGGAATAATATCTCTAAAGTTAACAAAATTTGCATCAACATTTCCAGCATTTACGATGGTCACAGTGTAGGATACTATATCATCAATAGTTACATAAGCTTTATTTGTTTCCTTTGTTACATTGAGCATACCAACATTGATGTTTGTAGTTACAGTGTTACTTGAAGCAGTAAGAGATATAGGCTCATTATTAGGATTTATATTATATTTGTAATTAACTACACCAGTATTTATTATAATATAATCCTTTGGAAGTGAGTTAACTGTAACTGCAAAAGTGATTTTAACTGAACCAGACTTACCAATATCGTCTAAATTAAATCCAGTGTTAGGATCATAATCTGGTTTTGGAGTATCATTAATTTTTATTGATTGAGGAACAAAGGCAGCTTGAACTTGAATTATATCTTGGAATAAAATACTCTTACAGGTTGAATTTCCTATATTTTTAATATTAATAGTATAGTTTAGGGTATCATTAATAGTTGCATAAGCGTTATCTACAGATTTAGTTAAAGTAAGCTTACCTAAATTTATATTAGTTGTAACTGTATTTGAGTCAGCAGTAACCTGTTGAATAGGTTCAGTTACTAATAGTTGATAATTAAAAGTAGTATGAGCAGTATTAGCTATTTGACCAGAATCTGGTAAGGAATCTACTTTTACACTGAATGACACAGTATGAGACTGATTTGGTATCAAATCTGAAAGTGAGAATCCACTATTAGGGTCAAAAGCTTCATTTTTAGTACCATCAACTACTACAGTTTTTGGAATAAAAGTAGCATTGTTTGGATTTAAATCTTTAAATAAAAGATTTGCTGCATTCACAGAACCAGTATTTTTTACATTAACAGTATAAGTTAATGTATCGTCAACAGTTGCAAAAGCTTTATCTACAGCTTTATTTAGAGTGAGTTCTCCTACAGCCACATAGGTAGTTGTAGTATTAGTGTTTATTGAAATATCAGTATAAGGATCAGTTGTGTTTATTCTATATTTATAATCAATATTAGCAAAGTTTGTAATTATATTATTAGAAGGTCTTGAGTTAATTGTAGCTGTGAAAGTTACAGTAGTTGTAGTGTTTCCAGAAATATCAGGTATAGGGAAACTTTGATTTGGATCAAAATCTGATTTACTTTCTCCACCTATAGTTACACTACCTTTATCAAAAGTAAGATTATTAACTAATAAGTCTGTAAAGGTGATAAATTGAGCAGGAACATTACCTTTATTAGAAATATTAATAGTAAATTTTAAGGAATCTCCAACCTTAGCTATAGATTTATCAACTAATTTTGAAGCAGAAACAATAGCTTGGTTTATAGCAACTGTTGTTTGGTTAGAAACTACATTTTTAGTTACTATAGTTGAAGCAGGGTCTACATAATAAGAATAATTTACATTACCTGTATTGTATAATTTGCCATCACCAGGTAATGAATTAACTGTTACAATAAAGGTTATTGTTGTATACTTACCAACTCCCAAATCGCTTAATGAAAAGCCTGAATTAGGATTTAAACCACTTTGTTGTGCACCATTAATATATACACTGCCAGAATTAAAGCTTGAATCTGATTGAATAGTATCTTGGAAACGTAAATTACTTAAAGCTGTGTTCCCTGTATTTGTGATTAAGAAGCTATATTGAATTGTATCTTGAAGTCTTGAATAAGCTCTATCAGCAGTTTTAGTAATAGTTAAAGTTCCAGATTTTATATAAGTGGTTACAGTATTACTATCAATAGTGCCTAGGGTATTAGGGTCTGCTGGATTTATCTTATAATTATAATAAAGGGTAGATTTATTATTAATATATCCAGTTGCAGGGACTGTAGAAACTGTAACTTGGAATGAGACAGTTTTAGTTTCGTTAGTGCCAATAGTTCCAAGAGTAAATCCAGTGTTTGGATTATAATCTTCATAGGTTTGATTATTAATAGTTACAGATTTTTCTACAAACGCAGCTTCTGAAGCTATTATATCCACAAATTTAGTGTCTGTAATACTTATATTACCAGTATTTTTAATTACAGAGGTATAAGTTAGAGTATTAGTAACCTCAGCATAAGATTTATCTACAGTTTTGGTATTTGAAATTATAATAGTATTTATATTGGTGGTTACAGTATTACTAGTTACAGAGCTAGAATACTCATCACCTGTTGGATTAATCTTGTATTTGTAGGTCATATGAGCAGAGTTATCTACTTTAGGTGGAGTACTAGTAATAGTAGCTTTAAAGGAAATTACTGTAGAGCTGCTTGGTAATAGAGCATCGAGTTTAAAGCCACGGTTTGGATCATAACTAGAATAGTTTACATTATCAATAACTACAGAGCGTGAAATAAAGGCAGCACCACTTGGAATTAAATCAGTGAAGAAATTATTTGTAAGAGTTGTGGTACCTGTATTTGTTGCAGTTATAGTGTAAGTTATTACATCATTAATAGTTACATAAGCTTTATCTACAGCTTTAGTTAACTGTGCAGAAGCTTTATTTATAACGGTAGTAACAGTATTACTTGTAGAAGTTTTGCTAACTGCTGGCATATTAGGATCAATAAAATATGAGTAGGTAGCAGAACCATTATTAGCGATAGTATTTGGAGATGGAATACTGTTAACTGCTGAATCAAAACTAATTTGTACTACTTGTCCTACATTTAAAGAACCTATATTAAAACCAATTGTTGGATCATAATCAGCTTTTTTTGTTCCATTTATTGTAACAGAACCCTTATTGAAGCTTAAGCAAGGTGGTATTTTATCAAAGAAGAATCCATTACTAACAGTAGTATTACCTGTGTTAGAAATATCAAAGGAATAAGTTATTTTATCACCTATTGTTGCATAGGATATGCTTGCATATTTAGTTAAAGTTAAATTACCATTTACTACTTTAGTTTGTACCTCATTAGTTTTTCTGGTTTCTGTAATTACAGGTGAATCGGGATTTACTTTATAGGTATAGGTTAAACTACCTACATTCATTACAAATCCAAATGGAGGAGCTGTAATTACTTGTACACCAAATAGTAATTCAATACTTTCACTAGGAGTAATAGGATCAATAGAAAAACCATCATTAGGATTATAGTCAGGATAGTTAACTCCTCCTAAATACACCGAATTAGGCAAAAACTTAACATAAGTTGAAATTTCATCACTAAAATATATATTAGTTAAATTTACAGTTCCAGAATTTGCAATTATACATTTATAAACTATATAATCACCAGTAACCGCATAAGCTTTATCAACAGATTTTGCAAAGCTGAATTTAGCTACGTTAATAATAGTTTGAACAGTATTGCTGGTTATTGTATTTGTTATAGCGCCTTTATTAGGATCAGGTTTATAACCATAAACTAATTGTGAAATATTATTGATTACATTAGGAGTTGGTACTGAATTTATCTTAACTTGGAAAGTAACATTTATGGTATTTTCAGGAGCGATTGTACCTAAACTAAAACCTGTATTTGGATCATAGTCTTGCTGAATTAATCCATTAATAGCAACTGTGTTTGCTATAAAGGTACTTTCAGTTTGTACAGTTGATAAGAAAGTAGTATTAATTGCATTAATATTACCAGTGTTAGTTACATTAACAGAGTAATATAAAATATCATTAATAGTTCCATAAGCTTTATCAACAGTTTCAGTAATACTCATAACTACTTTATTACTTCTAGTCGTTACTTTATTAGAATCTTTTTCAGAAGATATTACTGGGGTATCTGAAGAAATTTGATATTTAAATGGAACCTTAGCTATATTCTGAACTATTTGATTAGGCTGAATTTGATTTACTAATATCTGATAAGTTATATTAGTAGTAGTTTGTGGATCTATACTATCTAAGGTGAAGCCAGTAAAAGGATTATAACCTAATTTTCTAATTCCATTTATATAAACACTGCCATCTACAAAGGTGCAACCAGGAATAGGAGGTTCTATAACTTGAACATTTGAAGAACTAATATTACCAACATTGGATAAAGCTAAAGAGCAAGTTACAGTGTCGCCTATATTTGGATAATAGTTATCAGCATTCCTTTGTGCCATAATTTCAGTAAATTGTATTTGAAGACTTGTAGTATTACTTAAAGTAGTCTTTGTTATAGGAACAAGATATTGATTGAAAATATAAGAAAAAGTAACTAAAGCACCATTTTCTATTATTGTATTTGGTGATAAACTATTAACTTTTACTGAAAAGGTTATTACAGTTTTAGTATTTTGAGCTAATTTTGATAATGAGAAACCAGTATTAGGATTATAAGTTCCATAAGGAACATTATCAATTTGTACGCTACCAGATACAAAAGAGCAGTACTTATTTATTTTGTCTTGGAACATTATATTAAATAAAGGTTCCGAACCAGTATTTGTGATTTCAGTAGTATATACTAAAGTATCACCTAATTTTGCTGTAGTCGAAGATACTTTTTTTACTACATTAAGGCTTCCATCTTGAATTATTAAGTGTATAGTATTTGTTTTGTCATAATTTGTATAAGTTGGTGAGCCGGAACCGGAAATAAAGGAATAATTGTAATTTACAGTAGTATCTGCTGTGCCGTCACCACTTACTAAAGAAACAGCTTTAACAGTAAAGCCTACATTAACTACACCAGAAGGGTCAATACTTCCAATATTAACACCTTTTGTAATATCAGCACCAGTTTGAGTAGTTCCGTTTAAAGTTAATGAATTTGAAACAAATTGAAGTGTTGGGTCTAAAGTTGTAGATAAATTAATGTTAGTAGCTGCAGTATTACCACTATTTTTTATTTGAACCATATAAATTAAGCGTTCACCTAAATTTATATTATATTGATCATCACCATCAATGTCATAAGAAGTAAGAGTTGAAGTTATATTAGGAGAGTCTGAATTAATCTGAGCACCTAAAACTATAAGCTCAATAGCACCTGTAGGATTATTTATGGTGTATTGACCTGCCAGCTGAGTTTGATTTTCACCTAAAGTGTTAGATATATCTACACAAGTTATATCCCATTTGTTTCTTGCACCTACCACTTGGGTTGGAACAAAGGCATTATGGTTAACAGTTCCTTTAGTTCCACTAATGTCAATGAGTCCTTTGCTAGAATTTAAAGTATCAGCTATATTGATTTGTCCTGAACTAAAAGAATTCCAAGGGTTATTTGGAGTTGTTCCAGGATTTTTATTAGGGACACCAACAGAGTTACCAACTATAGTTAAGTTAGCAACTGATGGTCCTAATTTCAAAATATCTGTATCATCAAGAGGATTACCATTAGCAAAAACTGAAATTAAACTGCCTTTTAAATCATCGTTATTTCCATCTGTTTTAAAACCAGTAAAGGAAGCTTGAATTGGATTTGTTAAAGTAGCTGCATCCAAGCCTACAGAATAAACTATTCTATTAGGCTTAAATGAAGGATTTCTATAAATAACTGTGAGAGCCCACCCAGCTCTTGAATCACTTAAACCAATAGAGGGAATGCTGGTTGGAACATTAGATACAGTATAAGTTCCACTTAAAGAATTTTTAATTAAATTAGTAACGTCAGTAGCTCTAAGTCTATCTACTGTACCTGTTGGAGAAATATAGCTGTCTGTATAACTAGGGCTTAGGGAAATGGTTTCTTCTGGAGTTATAAAGGTTATTGGATTATCTTGAATACTTGAAATATTTAAGGCACCATCAGCTGTACTTATTACAGTAGACAACCATACTAATTCTGCATATAATATAGTGCTGTTATCAAGTATATTTAATTTTGCACTACTTCCAGCAAGAGTATAATCTCTTGTAGCACCACCAGATGGAGTTATCATATCTGAAGTGTTTATAGATATTTCATTAGTATCTCCACATAAAACTAATGAATTTCCAGTAGTTATAATAATAGCTTTATCGATAGTTGAATATCTACCTATTATGGCCATTTTAAATTTCCTCCTATAATTTCATAAATAAATTTATAATGTTTATCATATTAATATACATATTATGAAAAACATTAGTATTATGTGTCGAAATAGGGAGATAGTTGTTTTTTATATTTAGGCTCTCATCTAATAGCCCACTATAATAAGAATATCTTTGGGTTAATCTAAGTTGTATGAGTATGTATATCTATCATTTGATGCATCTTATTGTTTTTATTTACAAGCCTTATGTTATGTTACTTGACAAGTGATGGCAAATATAAGATTGGGAGTGGGATCTATGATGATATACTTTCTTCATGCTTTTTATGGTTATTCAAATATTAGGTAAATATGTAAGAAGAAGGAGAATGTTAGAGGGAAATTAAAGATTTATTTGTAAAATTTATGTATAATAGAAGGAGAAGATTTTTGGAAAATGGAGAATGTAAAATTATATTTTTAGATGGTGGTTATGTCTATAATGGGAAGTTAAAAATAAAAATGTATTACATATAGGAGTAGTAATTATGGAATCAATACTTAAATATAAGGTTCTTATATCAGAGCTTCCAGTTTTAAAACAGAAAAGTTCTGCGCAAAAGAAAGTATGGGTAAAAGATAATTCAGGTACAGGAATATTATCTAAAGAGCACTCTTTTTTAATAAAAGATCTTATAAATAGTGCTGAAATGATAGAAATAAGTAGGAAAAATATTTTTGATGAGATGAATATTACAAAGAAGATTATTGAAATTTTTATATGGGGATATCCGACAGGTGGACGTGGAAAAAATATTGAATCCTGCTTTAAACAAATAAATATATTGGAAAGTATTTGTAAGCGTATATCAAATAAAAATATTAAATTAGAAGAATATTATGAAGTGATTAAAGAGTTTAAAAGCATTAAAGGACTTGGAGCTTCTACTTGGACAAAGTTTATGTATTTTTTTGAAACAAAGATAGAGGGAATTCCTACATTGATTTTTGATTCTCAAATAGAAAAGTCTCTTAAACAAGTACAATTTAAAGAATTTGATAGTCTAAAGAATTTAAAACATGAAAAAGAGAAACACTTTATAAATTATATAGATGAGATAGATAAAGTTTCTAGACAATTGGATGTGAGTGCAGATAGAATAGAATTATTTTTATTTTATTTCAATTTGAATTACATGTTTTTAAAAAATATTTAGGCGGATTTTAGTTGTAAAAATTAAATATTAGTATGTATTTGGAGGAATAGAGCATGTTTTTTAGTAATTTTATTAATAAGTGTTACTTTTTATTTAATAATTTAAAAAAAAGTTACTTAGTACTATTATTCATATTTATAAGTTTTTTAATTGAGAGGTATGGATATGTTGCCACAGTAAATATATCATTTCGCTCTAAGTGGGTGAGTTTGTCAATTTATGCTATATGCTCGCTATTATTTACAATAATTACAATGGTTGTTTATAGTATTGTATTTACGATGATTCCCAAAATTATAAATAGGGAAAAGGTAACAATAAGTAGCATTTTGAATAAAAATTACTACTTAAAAATCCTAAAAAGGACTTTTTTATCAATATTAATTATTTATGCTATCTTATTTATATTTAAATTAATATTTTTAGATAATAGTAATAGGTTCATGGATATTTTTGAAGAGCAATTATTGGAAAATTTTCGAATGATATTAATATCAGCTATAGCATTTA
>Ga0183100_1000453_pt1 | contig 33405 bp, 28 predicted proteins | sample Biomet2_FD_127789 | JGI IMG/M metagenome (GOLD analysis project Ga0183100, IMG submission 127789) | Microbial communities from bioreactor (seeded with anoxic lake sediment) at LBNL, California, USA - Biofuel metagenome 2 | ecosystem: Engineered > Bioreactor > Anaerobic > Unclassified ... | reverse complement strand
TGAACTTCGTCAGATTTTTGTAAACCTGTTCTAAAGCAGCGTTCATACAAACACAACCCTGTTCGCGACGTGGAATGGCCCATTTCGTGAACCAGTGTAAAGACATCCTTAAGAGTGCTGGTATAATTCAGCAGGATATAAGGTTTGCTGTCAAAACTGCCAAAACTGTAGGCGCCACTGGTTTTACCCTGATTTTCATAGACGTCGATCCACTTTTCCGCAATTCCATTTGTCACGCCTGCCAGGTAATCCTCGCCAAGCGGAGCGAGACTTTCCAACATAATGCCAGCCGATTCCTCAAAAGTCAATTCCCTCTTCGGCAGTTTTATCAACGGAACATAAATGTCGTGCATTTTCAGCGCATCAACACCAAGAATTTTTTTCCTCAAGGCTATATATTTGTGAAGTGTGGGAAGCGCTTGGTTGACCACTTCAATCAGATTGTCATACACTGTCTCAGGCACGTTGTCGCCGGACAGGGCGGCAGCTCTTGAAGAGGTGTATTTTCGGATTCTTGCCGTCACAACATCGGTTTTCGTATTGTAATTGTAAGATGTGGCGAGGGTGTTTATCAAATTTCGATAAGAATGGTACATGGATTCGTATGCACGCTGGCGAAGACCGCGGTCGTGGCTTTCCATATAGGTGATGTAATTGCCATGGGTCAATTCCACCATGTTGCCGTTTTCGTCTTCAATATCCTCAAACTTAAGATCAGCATTGTTCAGCATGGTGAAAATATCATCGGTCGCCGATAATACTTCGCCCATTTGCGCCATTAGATTCTCCTCATCGTGGCTGAGAACATGAGCCTTTTGCCTGAACAAACTGGTAAGGGCGAACCGGTACATTTTCAAGGAAGGATTTTCATTGATATAAGCCATGACTGTTTCTTCGGCGCATCCAATCAATTCAGGCGTGAAGAATGCCATAGTTGCGCTTATTTTGGAAATGAAGCTGGCTACTTTGTCTGTCATCGCCTGGTATTTTTCGGATGCGTTGTCCTCGTCGCGGCGCATTCTGGCATACACAAAGGCTTTTTCCACAGTCTGCCAAATCTCGTCTCGAAGCTTTAGGGCTGACAGAAGATTTTGGCTGCTGGTGGTCAGAGAACCTTGAAGGTCCGCAAATTGCCTCGATTTTTCAAGACCTATTTCAAGGTCTTTTTCCCATAGTGTTTCATCGGGATACATGGCTTCAATATCCCATTTATTCTCCGGATCCATGTCCGCTCTTTTCTTCAGTTTTTTGTCCATTGGCTTCCTCCATAGGTTTACATTGGTAGGTTCATGATGTAAAATATATTATACCTCAAATGGAAAGGATATGAAACTATGGACAACAGACCCATTGGCTTTTTTGATTCGGGATTGGGAGGATTGACCTGTATTTCTCCGCTGATGAAAAGGCTTCCAAAAGAACGAATCATCTACTTCGGCGATACCGCTCGCACGCCTTACGGGTCCAAAGCTGTTTCCACAATCATGTCCTTCAGCACGCAGATTGCAGACTTTTTAGTGAACCACAATGTCAAAATGATTGTCATCGCGTGCAACACCGTAAGCGCCACCAGTCTGGAACACTTGCACAAACGATACCCTGACATCCCAATTGTCGGCATCATCAATCCGGCTGCGCAAGCGGTTGCTGACAACTGTTCACCATCCGACAGGATTGGCGTCATCGGCACTAAAGTCACCATTGCAAGCCACATGTACAAAAATCTGATTTCTTCCATGAACGGCCATTTGAATATTTTTGAAACCCCTTGCCCCGCATTTGTGCCGCTGATTGAAGAAGGCATCATCGACAATGACATCATGGATTTGACCATCCGACATTACTTGGATGATTTCATACTCGAAAATCGAATCAACACTATGGTGCTTGGCTGTACCCATTATCCATTGATTCGCCACCGTCTGGAGCGGATTTATCCGGATTTGAGGATCATCAACCCGTCCGAGGAAATTGTGGGCAGCATCTACAAAATTCTTGAAGAACGGGATATGCTTGCAGAAAACCCAACTTTCGAAAACATTTTTTATGCAAGCGACCTTTCCGAAAATTTTGTTAGGATGATCGACCGTATCTTTAAAAATTCCGATGTGAAAGTGGAATTTAAAAGTTTTGATATTGATGAAGTTTAGCATATAGAAGGAGGCGATAATATGGATCTCAATGAATTGCTGGAATACTTGGAAATCGATGAACCCTGTGAGTTCGAGTATTTTGAAAATTTAGCTGATTTAATTGAAGCGGATGAGGCGATCCCTGAAGAAACAATGTTCCAACTGTTTTCGGAGACTGACCCCAAAATCGTTTCCGAGCTCATCAACAGTTATTTCGACGACATGCTTGAAGCGATGCCGGATTCCTCCACAGAGATGTATGCCTTGATTGAAAATATCAAGCGATCACTGGTTGGTTTGCTTCACTCCACCGAAGAAGAAAGCCTGTTGCGTCATTTCGTCGAGGAACTGTGCCGCTTCAAAGTCTGGTATACCTTCGAGTCCGAGGTGATATGCACCAGCTTGACCGACGCCTCGGAGAAAGTGCTTTCGTTAAGAGATGCGTTGATATTGTCGAGGCTTGAAAAACTGGAAGAAGAAGAATATCAGTATGATTTTGAAGAATGCCTGAAGTATGAAATCGACGAGTATATCATGAGTTTTGCCGAAATAGCTGCAGCGGCGGATGACGACGAAGAAGAAAAATCCGATCTTATGGACAATGGTTATATATATGACGACGAAATGAAGGACTAGGAGAAAGGGACTCGATACAGATTGAACCAGCCAACGCTAAGGCAATACAAAATTGGAATCATTGCAGCTCTGACATGTTCGGTTATTTGGGGTGTGCTGCCGATTTATTGGCAGAGTCTCAGACCCATCGAATCTTCTGTGATCATTTTTTACAGAATCGTCCTTGTCGGGGTTGTTTGTTTTGTCGGATCCATGATTCTATATGGGTGGCAGGGCATCAAGGCGCCACTGAAGAAGAAAGGTGCCATAAAAAAATATTTTCTGGCCGGACTGATGATCACCTTGAACTGGAGCATCTATATCTGGGCTGTGAACTCCAATATGGTGATTCAAACGTGCCTGGGATATTATATTGAGCCATTGATGGTAAGCTTATTTGGAGTCATTCTTTTCAAGGAACAACTGACAAAGCACAAAACGTTGGCATTGGTCATGGCTGGCCTGGGCGTTGTGGTGATCCTGATTTATTTTCGGGAAGTTCCACTGGTCGCCTTGAGTCTTGCCTTGACGTTTTCCATCTATGCGGCGATGAAAAAGACATTTCAGGTGGAAGCGTTGCTATCCCTGTTGTATGAAACGATGCTTTTGGTTCCGTTTGCCTTGTGTGTCATCATATATATGGAATTCAATGGGAAAGGTGCTTTGGGCGTTGGTCAACCCTATCAGTATGGGCTTTTGCTTTGCTCCGGCTTGTTCACGGCAATTCCATTGGGGTTGTTCGCTGTCGCCGCCAAGAAAGTTACCTTGGTGACGTTGGGTCAAATTGAATATATCGCGCCTTCCATTACCTTGTTCATTGGAATTTATTTGTTTCACGAACCTTTTGACATGGTACAATTCATCGTGTTTGTATTGATTTGGATTGGCTTGGCGGTGTTTACCTATGGCGAAGTCGGTAGATTGCAAAAAGAACGGGGTCTGAACCCATGATGCTAAAGAATAAATTGAACATATTCGGCGTGGCCTTCGTGTATACGGGAGCGATTTTAGGCGCCGGTTTTGCTTCAGGCAGAGAAATCTGGCAATTTTTTGGCGTATTTGGCGATAAGGGAATAATCGGCGTTGTATTGGTGGGATTTCTCTTTGTCTCATTAGGCATGGCGACAGCGATGGTTGCTGTCAAAATCGGCTCCAATGACATGGGACGGGTCATCGTTCCGGGACATCATAAAGGGCTGGTTCAGTTTGTTGGGTTGTTCATGGCAGTGATGCTTTTCACTGTATTGATCACCATGTCGGCGGCAGGCGGCGCACTGTTCGACCAACAACTGGGTTTAAGCCGGATCGCCGGCGGCGGTATCATCATCGCCATGGTCATCTCTACTGTCATTGGCGGCTTTGACAGGGTGTCGAAGGCATTTCGGTTTATGATGCCTGTACTGATAGGAATCATTTTAGTGCTTTGCTTTTCCGTTATCATTCAGGGGAAACCGTCGGAAACCGCCGATCAGGTATTTACACCCAGTCCCCTGGCACCTACCTGGTGGCTGGCGGCCATTCTATATATTTCATATAATATTCTTGCAGTGATTCCTATTGTGGCCACAGCGGCTGTCAACGCGAAAAGCACCCGGCATGCGGTGGGTGGTGCAGCCATGGGCGGAGTTTTCCTCACGTTGCTGGCAATGTTCATTTTGTTGGTGCTTCGTACCGACAGTGGATTTTCCAACACGATGGAAATGCCTATGCTTGCTTTTTCAGCCAAAATTTCGGCACCAATCAATTACATATACACTGGAGTGTTGTTTTTTGCCATTTATGCCTCCGCAACCGGGAACTATTATGGATTCACAACCAAATTGAAACCATTGCCCGGCAAAAATGCCAAAATAATCCTAATTGCGATTTTGGGGTTTATTTTTGGATTGATGGGCTTTAAAAATGTCATTGCCTATATGTTTCCACTGGAGGGTTTTGCCGGCATATTGATCATACTGATGCTTCTTGCCAATTTCATCAACGTATTCAGACGACGGGAATCCAAAATGCACCGTAGTCTGTTCACGGATTTTGAAGGATTTGACCGATTCGACTATCCTCCCGGGATCATTCGTGTCACCGGTGGATTCGGTGGGGAAGCGACACTTCTGATCGGCAGTGAAAAGACTGCTTTACTGGACTGTGGAATGGCTTATTGCGGAGAGGCGACCGCAAATAATATCAAACGAGCGCTGGATGGAAAAATGGACTGGAACGGCAAACCCAGAACGCTGGATTATATCCTTCTGAGCCACACGCACTATGACCATTTGGGTGGAGCACCGTATATTAAGAAGGTTTGGCCCAATGCGGTGATTTGCGGCAGTTCATATGCGGCATATGTCCTTAAACGTCCCAGTGCGCTGAAAGTCATCAAACGTTTGGGTGAACAGGCGGAGAAGGATTATGGAACCGGCGATCTGTCCAAGATAACCGTGGAAGGGCTGACCGTCGAAAAAGTTCTGGAAGACGGCACATCGCTTTCTTTGGGGAAAGAGACCATACGGGTACTGGAAACACCAGGGCATACCAATTGCTCCATTACTTTTGTTTTGGATCCTGCCGGCATCATGTTCGCCAGTGAAAGCACCGGTGTTTTGGAAGGGGAGGGCTCAATCCATAGCGCCGTGCTGAAAAGCTATAAGGATGCCCGTTATTCCCTTGAAAAGTGCAGAACAGCCGGAGCCGCACATTTGATTTCTCCACATTTCGGCATGGTTCCTGATTATTATATAGAGGCATACTGGCGGCTTTACGAAGAGCAACTTGAGGAAGAAGAGGCTTTTTTGGATAATCTTTATGACGATAAACTAACTGAAAAAGAGATGCTTCAAAAATTCGTCGAAAAATATTGGTCCCATGAAAGAAGTCAGGAACAGCCTTACGAGGCTTTCCTGCTCAATGCGAAAAACACAATAAAAGCCGCCAAAAAAAATAATATTTAAAGAGTTGCAACAATAAAGGGTTATAATAAGCTGAAGGATGGAAAAATATGATTGAAATAAAAAAAATGAACTGTGGAACGAGAATTGTCATGGAACAGATACCATATGTCAATTCAGTTTCGGTCGGTATCTGGGTTCGGGCAGGGGCCGTGGATGAGTCAAAGACCACCGCGGGGATATCCCACTTCATCGAGCACATGATGTTCAAAGGCACACCAAGCAGAAGTGCCAAAAAAATCGCAGAGGATGTGGACAATATCGGCGCCCAAATCAACGCATTCACCGGCAAAGAAGCCACATGCTATTATATCAAGTCCCTGGCGACCAATGCGGTGCAGGCGACGGAGATTCTACTTGATATGTTTTTGAATTCTTCCTACGACCCTGAAGAAATGGAAAAAGAAAAGAATGTCATTTACGAAGAAATCAAAATGATCAAGGACACTCCGGACGAAGAGGTCCATGACATGATCTGCTCTTTGATATTCAAGGGCAATCCGCTGGGAAACTCCATTACAGGCACCCGCTCCTCTTTGAAGAAAATGACCCGAAACACGCTGAAAAAATACATTCGGGATGAATATACACGGGACAATATCGTCATTGCCATAGCTGGAAATTTCGACCAGAAAAAAATCTCGAGTCTGTTTGAAGAAAAACTTACAGCCCTGGCTCCGGAAAAAGAACAAAAGCCTTTGGTGAACGATATCTATAAACCTGTTTTTTCTGTGAAACAAAAGAGTATCGAACAAACCCACCTTTGCTTGGGTACCAGGAGCATGGCGCTATCAGATCCCCGCTACTATTCCTTTTCCTGTCTGAACAATATCATGGGCTCCAGCATGAGTTCCAGACTCTTTCAAAACATCAGAGAAGAACGGGGACTTGCCTATACTGTCTTTTCCATGAACAGTTCATTTCAGAACGACGGATACTTCAATATATATGCCGGGGTTGGCCACAACAAAGTGGAAGAAACCGTGGGTGCGATTCTGGATGAACTGGATCTTCTCAAAAAAGAGGGTGTCACGAAGGAGGAATTGAACAAAGCGAAGGAACAGTTGAAAAGCACTTACATTTTTGGCATGGAAAATGTGAATGGAAGGATGTTTTCCATTGGCAAAAATGCTATTATATTAGATAAAGTGCTGACGCCGGATGAAGTGTTGGCCAACATTGATGCCGTGACAATCGATGACGTCGCCCAGGTGTCGAACCTGATATGCAATCGGGAGACGTACAGCGGCGCGGCAATCACCGGCAGCAAGATTTCACTCAAACAAATGATACAAGGTTAGCATGGAACACAATCAAAAACAAATCAAAATAATTTCACTGACCGGACGCTATCCGGCTTATGAGACAGAAGGATCCGCGGGTATGGATTTGAGAGCCTATTTGACAGAAACAGTCGTTCTGGCTCCCGGGGAGCGGGCGTTGATCCCGACAGGGATTCGAATCGAACTCCCCATGGGTTTGGAGGCCCAAATCCGCGCCAGGAGCGGATTGTCCATCCGCCAGGGATTGGCCTTGGTCAACGGGGTTGGCACCATAGATAGTGATTATCGGGGAGAAATCAAGATTCCGGTCATCAATTTGGGGGATAAGGATATCGAAATAGAGAACCAGGATCGGGTGGCCCAAATGGTGATAGCAAGATATGAACGGATCAAATGGGAACCGACCACCCAATTAAACGAGACAGAACGCTCCGAAGGTGGATTCGGGCATACTGGAATAAAAGAAACGAGGTAAAAAGATGTTAGGAAAAGGAGTTAAAAAAAGAGAAGATGTTTTTTATGCGATGTTTGTCACTTTCATGACAAAAATCATTGTAGCAGGAGAAGCCTTCGCTGATTTAATCCACAACTATGAAAACGTGGAAGACAAAGTTGCCAACTTAAAGGTGCTGGAAACTGAATGTGACATGGAAACCCACAAAATTCTCAAGAGTCTCCATGGGTCTTTCATCACACCTTTTGACCGGGAGGACATCTATGAAATCACCAGGGATATGGATGAAATCGTAGATAGCCTGGAGGAAATCGGCAACCGCTTATTGCTTTTCGATGTAAAAGCGATGAAACCCGAAGCTGTGCAACTGGCCGATATCATGCTTCAATCGATTCGGGAGCTTCAGGTGGTCTTCAAACACTTGCATGAAATCAACAAGAACTCAGTCGTCAGAGAGCAAATCATCGAAGTCAATCGTCTGGAAAACGAAGGCGATTTGATTTTCCGAAAAGCGATGGCAGCTTTGTTCAGAACCGAAAAGGATGCCGTCGAAATCATCAAATGGAAACAAATTTTCGAAATGCTTGAAGATGGTATTGACTCCTGTGAGAATGTTGCAAACATCATCGAGGGAGTGATAATGAAATATGCTTGATTTAATTTTGATTTTCGTCATAGCTTTTGGATTTTTATTTGAATTCATCAATGGATTCCACGATACAGCGAACGCCATTGCGACTTCGGTTTACACAAAAGCCTTGACCCCAAGAAGGGCGATCATGCTTGCTGCGGCAATGAATTTCCTTGGGGCACTTGTCAGCGAACGGGTAGCCAGCACGATTTCTAAGAATTTGGTATCTGTCCATTTGGAACAATATGTCATTCTTGCCGCATTGGTTGGCGCAATCATCTGGAATCTGTTGACATGGTGGCGTGGTATTCCAAGCAGCTCATCCCATGCGCTGATCGGATCTCTCGTGGGCGCCACCATTGTTTACACCCACGGTGTCGCCAGCATCAAAGTGGATGGCATCGTTGAGAAGGTCATCATCCCACTCTTTGCGTCTCCGGTGGTCGGTTTGATTGTCGGCTATCTGATCATGTCCCTGATTTTCAGGCTCTGTGTCAAATGGTCCCAAAACCATGTGAACAAGACCTTCCTGAAGCTGCAAGTGTTGTCGGCGGCGCTGGTCGCCTATTCCCATGGCAACAACGACGCCCAAAAAACAATGGGCATCATCACCCTGGCGCTGATTTCAGGAGGGGTGCTTGGCGCCGATGCGGGGGTACCGCTTTGGGTAAAAATCACCTGCGCGATGACCATGGCCATTGGCACTTCCATCGGCGGCTGGAAAATCATGAAGACCATGGGATCCAAAGTGACCAAGCTTCAACCAGCCAGTGGGTTCGCTGCGCAGACATCCGCTGCGATTGTCATTCAAGCAGCATCATACCTTGGGGCGCCTATCAGTACAACTCAGGTCATCACCGCGGCAGTCATGGGTGCAGGCAGTGCAAAGAGAACATCCGCTGTCAAATGGGGTCTGGCTGGAGACATTGCAAAGGCATGGATTTTGACTTTGCCAATCTCGATGTGCCTGGGCGCGATCGCCTGTTGGATGATAGGGTTCTTTATCTAACCATGGACAATAGCGTTGTGGTCCTCTAAAGGGCCACTTATTTATGTTTGTTCAACCACAAATTGATGAAAGGGAGCATATGAGTACATGTTGAATTCTATAATGATATTTGTCGTTCTATTTGCCTTTGTCTTTGAGTTTATCAATGGATTTAACGATACTGCCAATGCCATTGCGACCTCTGTTTATACGAAAGCCTTAACCCCCGGCAGAGCTATCATGCTTGCCGCAATCATGAATTTTCTGGGCGCGTTGGTCAGCGAACGGGTTGCAACAACGATCGCCAAGAGCCTTGTGAATGTGCCTTTGGAACAATATGTCATCTTGGCCGCATTACTTGGTGCCATCATGTGGAATTTGATTGTATGGTGGAAAGGAATTCCCAGCAGTTCATCCCATGCGTTGATTGGGTCGCTTATGGGTGCGACAATCGTGTATACCAGTACTTTCAAGAGCATTCAATTGAATGCGGTGCTCGAAAAAGTTGTCATCCCCCTTTTTGCATCACCTGTGATTGGATTGTTCGTTGGCTTTTTCGTGATGTCCGCCATCTACAAATTGTGTCACCGATGGTCCCAGGGAAAAGTCAACAAGGTGTTTCTAAAACTGCAACTGCTCTCCGCCGCTTTGGTGGCATATTCACACGGCAACAACGATGCCCAAAAGACAATGGGCATCATAACGCTGGCCTTGATATCCGGCGGGATGCTCAGCCCGGATTCCGGCGTGCCCATATGGGTCAAAATCGCTTGCGCCACAACAATGGCGCTGGGCACATCCATTGGTGGATGGAGAATCATGAAAACCATGGGATCCAAGGTCACCAAACTTCAACCCGCCAGCGGATTCGCGGCACAAACTTCAGCGGCGTTGGTTCTTCAGTCGGCATCCTTGATTGGCGCTCCGGTGAGCACGACACAGGTAATGACTGCTTCCGTTATGGGTGCGGGAAGCGCCAAAAGACTCTCCGCAGTGAAATGGAGCCTGGCAGGGGAAATTTTAAAGGCATGGATATTGACCATTCCCGTTGCCATGATCTTTGGTGGAACCGCTTGTTGGGTGATCCATTTCTTTGTCTAAATTCATTGATGGAATTGGTTTGGTTATGATTACAAGAGAAGATCAAGAAAAAAGAGAATATTTATTTTTGGCATCGAACGCATGCAAGTCCGCGGAATCCAGAGGACGGCTTGTTTTTGAGGAAAAATGTTCTGTCCGCACGGATTTTCAGCGGGATCGGGATCGTATTGTCCATTCCAAATCATTTCGTCGATTGATGCACAAAACCCAGGTTTTTTTATCGCCTGAAGGGGACCATTACAGAACAAGACTGACACATACCATTGAAGTTTCACAGATCTCAAGAACTATTTGCCGCGCATTGGCCCTAAACGAGGATTTGGGTGAGGCCATTTCTTTGGGCCACGATCTGGGGCATACGCCTTTTGGCCATTTGGGAGAAAAGGTTTTGGATCAAGTCCATCCCGGCGGCTTTCATCACAACGTGCAAAGCCTAAGAGTGGTGGATATGTTGGAAGGGGAAGCCGGAAAACAGGGGTTGAATCTGACCGAAGAAGTCCGTGACGGTATCTTGAACCATACAGGTCCGATTTTGCCGTTCACCTTGGAAGGACAAGTGGTGAAAATTTCAGACCGAATCGCCTATATCAACCATGACATTGATGATGCGATTCGAAGCGGAGTGCTGAAGGCCATCGACTTGCCACAAAGCTGTCTGGAGATTCTCGGGCCGGACCATCGGAGCAGGATTGATACAATGGTAAGGGACATGATTCGAAACAGCGATGGAAAAGCGACCATCATACAGAGCCACGCGGTCAAAACACAGATGGATATCCTAAGGGATTTTATGTTCCAGCATGTCTATTTGAGCAGCGACGTCAAACGGGAAGAGGAAATTGAACGGGGAGAAAAAATCATCACATCCCTTTATGGTTATTATCTTGCCAATCAGGATGTTTTGCCGGACGATCGTCAGGAAATGATCCAAATCCATGGCGTCAATGAAGTGGTAAAGGACTATATCGCCAGCATGACAGACCGTTATGCCGTCCATATGTACAAAAAAATATTTGAATAAAACAAAATAAAAAAAGGAATACCGCTTTTGGTGTCGTATATGTATCTAGTAGAATAGATACAGGGGGATATGTTGAGCGGATCCATCAGAGATAATACCATCGAAGAAATTAAAAGCAGGTGCAACATTGTGGATGTTGTTGGCCGTGTGGTTCCCTTAAAAAGAACCGGCAGCAACTACAAGGGGATTTGTCCCTTTCATAATGAAAAGACACCTTCTTTTGTTGTTTCGGAGGCAAAACAGATTTTCACCTGTTTTGGATGTGGAGCCACAGGCGATGCCATTGAGTTCATGCAAAAGTATTACAACATGGAATTTTCACAGGCAGTGGAGAAACTCGCGGACGAATGTGGTGTCGTCATCGAAACGGACTACAAAAAAAACGAAAAAAAGGATCTGCAATACCAGGTCAATCGTGAAGTGGCGACATATTTTTACAAGGCATTTCGGCAGCAATCGAATCCCGCCGCCGCCTATATGCAAAAACGAGGGATCGCGCCTGACATCTTGAACCAATTTGGAATCGGGTATGCCGACGGCGAATGGGACAGCTTATTCCAACATCTGAAGGAAAAGGGGTATGAAACCCAAATTCTTTTGGATTTGGGATTGATATCCGAATCCAAGGGTAAATACTTCGACAAGTTTAGAAACCGCGTGATTTTTCCCATTGTCAGCACAGCTGGCAAAGTCATCGGTTTTGGCGGCAGGTCGCTGGGGGAGGATATGCCCAAATACCTGAATTCCTCCGAATCACCGGTATTTTTGAAAAAAAACAATCTGTATGCCCTTAATCTGACCAAACAGGAAATCGGCAAGATAGGGTATGGAATCATTGTGGAAGGCTACATGGATGTGATATCCCTTTATCAAAATGGGGTACGAAATGTGACCGCATCCTTAGGCACCGCATTGACGGAAAATCAAGCCAGATTGCTGAAACGATACACAAACCAAGTGATTCTTTCTTACGACGCCGATGAAGCAGGCAAGAACGCAACCCTTCGGGGAATGGAAATCCTCCATAAAGAGAATTTTCGAATGAAAGTATTGACTGTTCCCGACGGGAAAGACCCGGACGAGTATATAAAAAAACACGGCAAAACGGCTTTTCTGCAACTGGCCAAGTCAGCCCTTCCATACGCCGACTACAAATTGGCGATGGCGAAACATGGAAAAGATTTGTCCAGGACCGAAGACCGTCTGCATTTTCTCCGCGATGCCGTAACGATTCTACGAAGTCTAAGCCCGGTTGAAGCCGACCTATACACTAAAAAAGTGGCGGATGAAACCGGAATATCCCAAGGTGCCATTCGTGCTGAACTGGGTCGAGACTCAAACGATAAATCCTCCACCCAGCCACATAGGGAGCCGATGCCTTCCGCTGACCCAACAATCAGCAAACTGGAACAAAACGCAATCATGCTGATTCTGACCGATAGTGTTTATCTTGAAAAATTCGCAGAGGCGGAAGAATTGTTTTCTAGTCTTCAAGGCAATGGCATCTACCGAGTCCTGAAACGAATGTCAAACGATGGGTTGGAACTCCGCCCCGAAAGAGTGCAGGAGCAGTTGGAGCCGGAAGAGCAAAGAGTGTTGCAGGGCATTTTGGACAATATCATCCTTGCAGGCAAAGAAGAACTGATTTTTTCAGAGTGTATGAAAACTTATCAAGAAGAATGCCTGATTAAGAGACAACATGAGATCATCCTCAGAATTTCATTGGCGGACGAGCAGGAAAACCCGGATGAAATCAGGCAATTGACGGAGGAATTAATGAAGATACAGCAAAAGATGAAACAGGGGGGCGTGAAAAAATAATGTATAGCGATGACAGCCAACACAAAAAAAATGAATTTGTCCATGAACTGATCGAGAAGGCGACTGCCAAAAAGATTTCCTATGCGGAAATCGGAAAACATCTCGAAAATGCCGAATTGGACAAGGATGAAATGGAAGAAATTTATGAGGACCTGATGGGCCGAGGCATCGAAATTGTTTCCGAGGAGGTGCCTGAAGACTTTATACTGAAAGATATCGAGGCGGAATTCGACGCCGATGATGTTTTGCCGGAAGTGGAACTTGAATCCAATGAGTTGGGCGAACGGGAAGTAAATCTGGAATCCATTGTCCCGAAATCGGTGGCGGTGGACGATCCTGTTCGAATGTACCTAAAAGAAATCGGCAAAGTGCCCCTGTTGACAGCTGAGGAAGAAATTGATTTGGCCAAAAGAATGGAAGCTGGTGAAGAAGGGGTGAAGCAGATTCTTTGCGAAGCGAATCTGCGTCTTGTTGTGAGCATAGCCAAGCGATATGTTGGACGGGGCATGCTGTTTCTGGACTTGATTCAGGAAGGCAACATGGGACTGATCAAAGCCGTTGACAAGTTTGACTGGCGAAAAGGCTATAAGTTCAGCACGTATGCCACCTGGTGGATCAGACAGGCCATTACAAGATCCATTGCCGATCAAGCCAGAACCATCCGTATTCCGGTGCATATGGTTGAAACCATCAATAAATTGATGCGCGTATCCCGCCAACTGCTTCAGGAATACGGACGTGAACCGACCCCGGAAGAAATAGCGGTCGAAATGGATATCACCGAAGAAAAGGTTCGTGAGATTCTCAAAATCGCGCAGGAACCGGTTTCCTTGGAAACACCAATCGGGGAGGAAGAAGACAGCCATCTGGGTGATTTCATCCCTGATGAAGACGTCCCAGCACCGGCGGAAGCCGCTGCCTTTTCCATGTTGAAAGAACAACTCGTCGAAGTGCTGGACACATTGACGGACCGTGAACAAAAAGTGCTGAAATTAAGGTTTGGGTTGGAGGATGGACGGGCCCGCACATTGGAGGAAGTCGGAAAGAAATTCGATGTAACCCGAGAGCGCATCCGTCAGATTGAAGCCAAAGCCCTTAGAAAATTGAGACATCCCAGCAGGAGCAAAAAACTAAAAGACTATCTGGAGTAATGAATATGATTGGTTTGACCGACAGACTGACAACCCTGGCGCAACAGATCAACAAAGGTGAAACCATGGCCGATATCGGAACAGACCATGGTTTTTTGCCAATCTATCTGATGGAACATCAGATTTCTCCGCGTGTGATTATGACGGACATCAGCGAAAAAGCGTTGTCCAGGGCAAAACATCATGGCGAATCCATAGACGGCATCAATCCCGCCGATTATAGAATCGGCAATGGTATGGAAGTGCTGTCGCCGGGTGAAGTGGACAATATCGTCATCGCCGGCATGGGGGGCATACTTATGACGGAGATATTGGACTATGACTTGGAAAAAACCCGATCTTTCAACAAATTTGTCTTCCAACCACGGAATCATCCTGAGGTTTTACGGATTTGGCTGGCGGAACACGGGTTCGACTATCTGAATGAAATCTTGGTGAAAGAAGGAAAGAATATTTGTGAAATCATTGTTGCGTCACCAAACCGACCCGGCTGCATAACCGCATCACGTTGTGAGCCGGCCCAACTTGGCTGGCCCCCGAAATGGCCACAGCAGGATTTCAGATGGGAAGTCCCCCCGTGGTACCAAGAAATGAACCTACACCTTGCCGAGGAGTATTTGCGACGCAAACAAGAAAAACAACAGCGGATTCTTTGGGCCTATGGTGAAGGAAGTCATCCCGATCCGGACCATATTGCACAACTGAAGGGTCGAATCGCATACCTTGAGGAATTGATTGAAAACAGGGGGAGAGTAAAATGAATCTATTGGAATTGTTGGCTTATGTGGAAGCCATTGCGCCTCCTGCGCTGGCGGAAGACTGGGATAACAGCGGCATTCAAATCAATTGCGGCAACAAGGAAATAAAAACAGTATTGATTTGTCTAGACTTGACAATGGAGGTGCTTGAAGAAGCCAAGGCCATCGGGGCGGAGTTGATTATCAGCCATCATCCCCTTATCTTTGAGCCCATGAAATCCATTGACAGCCGAAACCCAAATCAGTTGAAGATACAAAAACTTATACAATCGGGGATTTCCGTATATTCAGCCCATATGACATACGACAAAAGCCCTGTCGGCAATACGGTGATGCTTGCTCAACGCCTCGGTCTTTCGGGCATCCCTTTGGAGCGTGAAACAAACGGCGCGGATGGAGATTTCAGCGCATTGACAGCCAAACTCAATCCACCCATGACGCTGGATGCCATTTGCAGGCTGGTTTCGGAACGTTTGGAGACTCTCGGCGACGAGATCGGACTTGTCAGGGGCAGTGACAAAAGCGTGGCTAAGATCGGCTTGTGCGCAGGCAGCGGAGGGGAGCTCCTTCAAGATTTCATCGCTGAAGGGTGTACCGCCCTCATCACCGGAGATATTAAATACCATATAGCGCTGGTGGCAAAAGAAGCTGGCGTCTCAATCATTGATGCCGGACACTTTGCAACAGAAAAGCATTTCGCCGGGGATTTTGCCAAGAGGCTGAGCGAATTGGCGGGCTCAGCCATCGACATTCATATTTCAAACCGAAACATCAATCCATTTTCCAAACCATGAAAAACATTCTGTTATCTGTCGTTTGAATTGCAACAGGAGGTATCGTGTGAGCGACCCGACTACAAACCAAGTGAAGCCCAGGGAATATTTTTGGGACAATTTTCGTGGTCTGTTGATCTGGACCATTCCAATTTCTCATTTCACAATGTCCGCCGGTGATTACAGCCGGGATTCTTTAAGCGGAATCATCTATATCACCATCAACGTATCCGTGATGCAAGCCTTCGTCTTTTTGTCCGGATATTTCAGCAAGAAGCCGGATCGAGCCAGAGAAACGGCTTTCCGGACCTTTTTATTTCCATATCTGTTGCTGGTTCCGATTTTTTATCTTATTCGCTATTCTTTCTATGGGAATGCCCACCTCAGCTGGATAGAGGTGCCTTTTGCTTTGTGGTACCTGGTGGCACTCTTCTTATATCGGTTTTTCCTCAAAGATATGATTCGGTTCAAGTATTTCTTTGTAGTCAGCATTCTCTTGTACTTTGCTGCGGGACAGATACCTATGCTGGACAGCACATTGGCGGGAGGACGGGTGATTTCATACCTGCCGTACTTTATTTTGGGATACTATTGTCAGAAGGAACACATCGATAGGATAAGGGCGATCAAAACAGCTCCTACAATTATATTGGGATTGTTTCTTGTTGGAGCCAGTGTGGCCCTTGCTTACATGGCACCGATTCCATCAGATTTTTATTTGCTCAAAGTCAGTGCTTCGGAGGTTGGCATCGCTTGGTGGAAGGATATCCTGATGCGTGGAGCGGATCTGATTCTGCCCGGTCTGTGGATTATATTTTTGCTGAATGTCATCCCGAAGGGGAAAAACTACCTGACTCATGTGGGTGTCACCACCATGCCGATCTACATTCTTCATTTGGTGGTACGATATTGGGTGAAAAATACCGGATTCCCCGATTGGAACCCCTTTGTCTACTACGGATGCATTTTTGGATTGGCATCCCTGTGCGTTGTAGTGTTTTCATCCCAACCGGTGGCCACGGTTTATAACGGATTTTTTGACATCACCTATGAGAAAGGCTATCTTAAAATCAAACATTTGGCGTTGCGGATTCTGGGAAAGACTTGATTAATCCCAGTTAAAATGTTATATTTACAATGTTTTGGGTAAGCCAGACAGTCGCATGTAAGCATGAGGAAAGTCCGGGCTCCATAGGGCAAGGGTGCCGGATAACGTCCGGCGTAGGTAACTATAGGGAAAGTGCAACAGAAACACACCGCCGAAACGGATAATGCCGTGGTAAGGGTGAAATGGTGAGGTAAGAGCCCACCGGCGATTTGGAGACAAGTCGGCCGTGTAAACCCCACCCGGAGCAAGACCAAACAGGGGCGAAAGGTGGTTGCCCGCCACCTCCCGGAAGGTAGGTCGCTTGAGCCTGTCAGCAATGGCAGGCCTAGATAGATGATTGTCGAATACAGAACCCGGCTTATAGGCTTGCCCAAAACATATTTTTAAAAAGGTAAGGCAAAAACGTTGAGAAATCGACGTTTTTTAAAAGGCAACCTGCTAAATAGTGAACAAGTCAAGCGGTCTCTAGGTATCTTGTGTTCACTTCATTAAAAAAGAACTGATGTATAGCCAATGGCAATCTTGAAGCAACTCTTCTCATTTCACATGAGAGGGGTTGCTTTTGGGATTAAGCCTATTTTTATTTTGAAGTTACATTTCTGCTTGAATATCCCAAATGGTTGGCGTAAAATATCACCAAAAGGGTGGTACGAAGTGATGTGGGAAAGTTGGGAACACGCATTTGCAAAAAAAGCAAAGAGAATTTCATTTCTCTTTGCTTTTATTGTTTTTACGAGATGAAGATGAGACAAATGATTGGCAACAAAAAATCAATACAAATAGCGCTGATTGTTTTGGTATGTGTAATTGCAAGCATATGTTTATGGAATTCGTTTGATTTTTTATCAGGTCAATACGAATTTGGGGGAAAAAGGCTTAGCAGAACGCAATACAAAGATTTAATGAGAAATCTAGCAAATTTTGAATACACAGCTCCAGAGGCTGAGTTCGTGGACTGCATAAGAATTGATAATGCAAAAATATATAGAATAAAAAACGTTGATAAGCGTCACCTCATTGTATATGCATATGCATTCGACGGCGATTTTGCGAAATTTAAAGGGAAAGTATGGCAACTTGGCGGTGGGGGCATCGGCGAAATAATTCACGCGGAATTGATAAACGGTCAAATAAGAGTGCAGAAGGTTGAGACTCCGATTGGAGATGGCATGGATTATGAAAAAAGCGTGAAAGAGATGTTTCCTAAAGAAATAGCGAAAAAAATGCTTCGTCAAGAACTTTGGGGAACCGATGCGATCCTAGATCATAAAAATAGAAATGAAGCGGAAAGATACTATCATGCAAAAATCGCACAAGATGGTTACTTGGATATCAATTTTGACAGTGGGAAAGTTACAGTCATTCATCCATGACATTCGTAATGGGGGCAATAAATAACATGAACAAACGACAAGACAGCATACAAAAAAGCATTGATGATTTCACAGAGTGGCAGGACAACCAATACAATCCCGGTCACTGGATTGGTGGAATCACTCCAAATAACTTGCTTTCGCCCCGGAAACCCAAAATTGTGGGAGTGGCATTAATCATCATCGCGCTTCAGGTTTTCGTTGTTTTCATATTCGTGCTGATGGGATATCTTGAGGACTGTTCATCATATCTTATGATTAAACAGATTTTATCCATTGCACAATTGATATTAGTTGGCGGGTTTGCTTTGCTGTTGTTCATTGGCGGAATCCGCAAATTGGTGAAACCGATAGGAGGGAAAAAATGAAAAAGATATTTCTTGGAACGTTCCTGGCTTTGTTGATTTTTTCAATGGTGCTGGTGACTGGATGCGGGTCCGGAGATAAAAAAAGCGGGGAAATCGAGAAACCGCCTTTTATCACAGGTGAGGATATGGATCCGGATGGCGGCGCCGACCTGTATCAGTCCGCTGGAGACAACGCTAATTCCAGATATTTTGCCATCAATGACTATTACAACATGGCTGATGATGAGACTCTTACAATTATTGAAAACTATAAACCGATTCTCCAAACCACAGAATGGACCTGTGGTCCAGCAATGGCGAGTGGCGTGCTCAACAACTTCGGCTTGGCGAAATACACTGAGAAACTGTGCGCCCAACGAGCCGATGCCAATGATGAGACAGGCACCAGTCTTGCCGGGCTTGTGAAGCTTTTTAAGTCCATTCCTGAAGTGAAGATTGTCGAGTCGGCTCCCTATGGAAAAGGCGCTGTCGACAAACCCGCCACATTCAGCGCCAACGCTTTGTATGCATCGGAAAACAGCGACAATACGGATGCCTGGGTGGACAAAGCGACAGACAGTTACTTTGTCAAATGGTTGACCGGCTACCTTAAAAAAGATGTTCCGGTCATGGTGGATTGGTCCGACTGGGGCGGACACTGGCAGGCCATCATCGGTTATGACACAAACGGTACCGACGGAATCGGAGATGATGTTCTCATTTTAGCCGATCCATACGACACTTCGGATCACTGGCAGGACGGATATTATGCCTATCCGTTGGAACGCTTCTTCTATCAATGGAGGGAAGGGTTCACCCCATATCAACAGCAAGTGTACATTGTTGTAGAGCCTGTTTCATAAATAAATTGCCATAAGGACTTTGCCTTTACATTGGGCAAAGTCCTTTTATATTGGAACAATTCCCTTTCAGATAGATTTCAGCACGTTGTTGGATGATGCACACATGGATACGAAAATCTTCAAGAGAAAGGAAAAAACAGCAGTGAAACCAGTTGTTGTGATACCAGCATTTAATCCAGATGAAAAATTGATCACTCTTGTGGGCAGTCTAAAAAAAGCTGGATTGCCAGTGGTGGTTGTGGATGACGGGAGTCAGGGAAAATGCCTGGTGATCTTCAATATCTTGGCGGCACAGCGCAATTGTGAAATTTGCAGACATTCGACCAATAGGGGAAAGGGTGCTGCACTGAAGACGGGAATCCGCCATGGGCTGGAAACTTTTCCGGCAACCTGTGGATTTGTCACTGCCGATGCGGACGGGCAACATCGGGTGGAAGATATCCTAAAAGTGGCAAGGACATTGGAAGAGAATGGGGATTCACTTATTCTAGGTGTCAGAAATTTTAAAGGATCCAAGATCCCATTCAACAGCAAGTGGGGAAATAGAATCACTTCCTTGGTATATTTGTGCAGCACAGGACAGCGATGCGTCGATACACAAACCGGACTGCGCGGTATCCCAAGCGCAATCGTGGATGAATGCCTACAGGTGAAGGGAGAACATTACGAGTTTGAGATGAATCTTTTATTGTCGCTTGGGCGTTCGAAAATTTCGATGATCACCGTACCGATTGATACAATATATATTGAGAACAACCGATCCTCCCACTTTCACCCTTTCTGGGATTCCATCATGATTTACTACAATATAGTAAAGTACAGTTTTTCATCACTGATTTCAGCGGCGACGGACTTGTCTTTGTTCACAATCTTTTTAAGACTGATTTTTGAACGAGGGTACAAAGGTATACTTTTTGCCACTGTTGCGGCAAGGCTGATATCAGGTGGATTGAATTTCATGTTGAACAAGCATTTTGTATTTAAAAGCAAAGAGCCCCATTCAACAGAAGCTCGTCACTATATGATGCTTTTTTGCTGCCAGATGATGTTGAGTTGGGGATTGGTCTCACTTCTTAGTTTCCTGCCGCTAAACTTGACATTAATTAAAATTGCAGTGGATGGGGCACTGTTTTTCGCCAGCTACCAGATTCAGAAGAAATATATATTCAAAAAAAAAGGAGTCCTTGCGGAAGATGAAAAATTTTATCTCAAAACCATATAGATGGGCCTTGATTTTCTCCGTTCTTGTCATATGTGCGTTTTCGTTTGTTTTGTTGGACACTTTTGTGATTCCAAAAACCATCGCCACAGCAGCCACGACGTCAACGACAACAAGTGAAACATCTGCAACAGATATAAAAAAAAACCAGACAGAAGCGGTGGTGACGGATCATTCGTACGATGATGGAAATATAAAAATCACCTTGGAGACCTTGGAAAAATACAATACGAAAGTCTACATCGCAGATATTCAGGTGGCGGATGCGTCTTTTCTGAAGACAGCGTTTGCCGGAGACACATATGGCAGAAACATCAAAGAAACAACTTCGACCATGGCCGAAAACAACAATGCCATACTGGCGATCAATGGAGACTATTATGGATTTCGTGATGACGGATTCGTATTGAGAAATGGTGTGGTCTATCGGGAAAACGGCACAAATGGAGAGGATCTGGCGATTGACAGCAACGGCGATTTCTCAATCATCGATGAGAGTCAAACAACCCTCGATTCCATCAGCGACGATTTGTGGCAAGTGTTTTCGTTTGGACCGGCTTTGGTGAAAAACGGCGACATCGCAGTCGACAGCTCCAGCGAGGTTTCCCAATCAATGACCAGCAATCCTCGAACGGCCATCGGGCAGGTGTCCAAACTCCATTACGTCATCATTGTTTCGGATGGCAGAACCAGCGAAAGCGCCGGTCTGTCTCTGGAAGAACTGGCACAGCTGTTCAAGGACAAAGGTTGCACCATTGCATACAATCTGGACGGTGGCGGTTCCTCGACAATGTATTTTAACGGAAAAGTTGTCAATAATCCAACAGATGGCAGAAATATGGGAGAGAGGGAGGTAAGCGACATTGTATATTTCGGAGACTGATAAAAACGACATATTGATCCAACCACGACATGCGAAAATGGCATATTTGATTTTGACGGTCATCGCGGTTGCGGTGGCGCAAATTTACGGACTTTTTGGCCATGGCGTGACATCCGCCGCAATGAGTTGGATGTTCCTGTATCCCTTGTTGGGTGGGTTCCTGTTGTACTACATTCTTGGCAAAGCGCCAATTGCCGTAAAAAGCGTAAAAAAATACAGGCTTTTTTTTAACCTGTACAATTCAGGAATCGCCGCCTTGACGGCAGGAAGTTTGTTGTTGGGCATTTTTGAGATTGCCGGAACCAGTTCGCCCTTTACCATCATTTTTTATCTCGTGGGTGGAGCCATGTCTCTTGCAGGTTTGATTGTTCTATTATTTCGAAACTAAAGCCTGCCTTTGCTTAAACGTGCAAAGCGTTTTTCCAGAAAAAGATCGGTATAATGGCGATCCAGTTCCTGTTGGATGATGTTGGTGGCAGGGATGTGATTTTGCCGTTGGTCATATCGGTAAACAGCCGCTGCCGAAACAACAATATTGAAGACCATAAACAGAAGAAGGAGCCAGGAAACAATGGCTCCTGATTTTTTTGGAATCCGATGCATCGCCGAGGTGAACCAAGGATAGATATTTTTTATGAGAAGAGCGCCAAACACCCCCCATGGAACAGCAAACAATAAATTGGCACGGCCAAAAAGAGCGAGTTTTGATGCGCCGTAGTCCCATGATGTAAACCCAAAAACCCATTGTTGGATCAGGCTGCAGAAAAATTCAAAGCCACTGGAGATGACAAAGGAAGCAACAAAGAGAAACAGAAAGCTTTTATGGGAATATCGGTTGAGAAGGAGAACCATGATGATGGCCGCCAATCCGTAAATTTCACTGAAGGGGCCATAGATCAATCCGACCCGAAGGGCGAAGTGGCCATAACGTATCACCCAATAAAAGCCTTCGCTCATGGTGCCCAGAAAACTGAATATGGTAAATGCCCAGAGCAAATTGAAGAACCGTGAATCCATACCATCTTTAGCGCAGCTGTTCAATTGCTCCATAAGTTAATTCTTCCTTCCATTTTTAAGACATTATACCATACAATATTCAATGAATGTATGATATAATATCGAAGTGCAAAAAATTGGAGTACTAACATGCGATTAGGAATTGATATCGGCTCGACTACGGTTAAACTGGTCGTCATCGATGAAAATCAAAAACTGATATACAGCAAGTATGAACGTCATATGTCAAATGTTTTTGACAAAGTTGCAGAACTGCTGAACCAACTGAATCAGGTATTCAAAGGTGAATCCCTTCGCCCTTGCATCACCGGATCCGGTGGCCTTTCGTTGGCAAAAATAATCGGTATCCCATTTGAACAGGAAGTTGTGGCTTGCAGCAGGGCAGTAGAGACCTTGATCCCTCAGACGGATGTAGCCATTGAACTTGGCGGTGAGGATGCCAAGATAACATTTTATGGACAGACCATCGAACAGAGAATGAATGGCACTTGCGCCGGGGGTACCGGTGCGTTTATCGACCAGATGGCGGTGCTGCTCAACACGGATGCAGCTGGCTTGGACCGTGGAGCGGCCGGACATAAAATGATTTATCCCATCGCTGCCAGATGCGGCGTTTTTGCGAAGACTGATATTCAGCCGCTGATCAATGACGGCGCGGCCGTTGAAGATATCGCGGCATCCATTTTTCAGGCCGTTGTGAATCAAACAATCAGCGGGCTGGCATGCGGCAGGACAATCAAAGGAAATGTTGCTTTTCTTGGCGGACCATTGTCATTTTTGGAGCAACTTCGCAAAAGATTTATTGAGACATTGAAATTGACTCCGGAACAAATCATATTTCCGGAGGAGTCAAAATATTTTGTGGCGATTGGCGCTGCAATGTTGGCCGAAAAAAATGCGCCCGTGTCTGTTGATGATTTATTGCAACGTGTTGAACAACTGGATCCCAAATCCATATCGGAATCCAAACACGTGGAGCCGTTATTTCGAAATTCTTTGGAGTACAGCAATTTCCAAGCACGGCATGGCCAGCACAAAATCAATCGTAAGGATATTAAAAAAGCGAAGGGCAAACTGTTTTTGGGCATTGATGCCGGTTCTACCACTACAAAAGCGGCCTTGATTGATGATGAAAAAAATCTGCTTTTCTCTTTTTATCGAAGCAACGAAGGAAAACCAATACAAGCGACCATGTCAATGTTGCGTCAACTGTACAGCAAGATGCCGGAACATGCATATATTGCAAACACTACAGTGACCGGTTATGGAGAGGGCCTGATTAAGACGGCATTCAAAGCTGATTTAGGCGAGATTGAAACGGTCGCCCATTACAAAGCTGCTGAAGAATTCCTTCCCGGTGTGGAGTTCATACTCGACATCGGCGGTCAGGACATGAAGTGCATGAAAATAAAGGATGGCGCAATCTATAATATCATGCTCAACGAAGCTTGCTCTTCAGGTTGCGGTTCCTTTATCGAAACCTACGCAAAATCCGTGAATATGGACAGTGAAGCTTTTTCCAAAGAGGCGTTGTTTGCGGAACAACCGGTGGACTTGGGCACTCGCTGCACTGTATTTATGAATTCAAAAGTTAAACAAGCCCAGAAGGAAGGGGCTACGATTGGCGACATTTCAGCCGGATTATCTTATTCGGTGATAAAGAATGCCCTTTATAAAGTAATCAAATTGCGAAATTCCGACGAAGCAGGTGAAAAAATCGTTGTGCAAGGGGGAACCTTCCTCAACGATGCTGTTCTTCGAAGCATTGAAAAAATCATTGGAAAAGACGTGGTGCGTCCTGACATCGCAGGCATTATGGGTGCCTATGGAGCGGCGTTGATCGCCAGAGAAAATTATGTCGTTGACACAGAATCCTCCATTCTTCGCAAAGACCAGCTGGATGAATTCACAGTTGAAAGTTCACATTCCAGATGCAAATCCTGCGAGAACCAGTGCCTGTTGACCATCAACAAATTCTCCGACGGCACAAGGTTTGTAACCGGAAATCGGTGTGAAAAGGGAGAAGGCAGGGTAGCCGCAGACAGCAATCTGCCGGATTTGTTCGATTATAAATTTAGAAGACTTTTTGGATATGCACCCTTAAGCGAGAGCGCTTCCAAGCGTGGTGCCATTGGAATTCCACGGGTGCTTAACATGTATGAGAACTACCCGTTCTGGTTCACATTCTTCACCCGATTGGGTTTCCAAGTGGTGTTGTCTCCTCAATCCAGCAAGAGAATTTATGAGGGCGGAATGGACACCATTTCTTCCGATACCGCATGTTATCCCGCAAAACTGGTGCATGGGCATATTCGCTGGTTGGTGGACGCAGGCGTCAAGTGGATTTTTTATCCCAGTATCAACTATGAGCGGCAGGAGGACAAAGCAGCTTCCAATCATTACAATTGTCCAATTGTTGCCACTTACCCGGAAGTCATCGCCAACAATATGGATGACATCCTCAAAGAATATGGCGTGAAATTTTCCCATCCATTTCTGCCATATGACAACGACATCAAACTCGCCCGTGAAATGCAAAGGTTGCTGAAGGACAATAGAATCACCGGAATGGAAATCGAATCCGCCATCCGTGAGGCAAGGCAGGAAGACAGGCGATTCAAAAGCGACATCCGAAAACAGGGGGAATATGCCCTTAAATATGCCAGAACCAACAAGAAAAAAGCCATCGTGTTGGCTGGTCGGCCTTATCATCTGGATCCTGAGATCAATCACGGCATCAATTCACTGATCCGTTCTTTTGATATGGTTGTGCTGACTGAAGATTCAGTAGCCCACTTGAGCAAGCAGATCAGACCACTGCGTGTATTGGATCAGTGGATGTACCATTCCAGACTATACAAAGCCGCTGATTTTGTGGGTTCAACGGATGATGTTGAAATCATCCAATTGAATTCGTTCGGATGCGGTCTCGATGCGGTCACCACGGATCAGGTGGAAGAGCTTACCATGCGCAACAACAAGTTGTATACGGTGCTCAAAATAGACGAGGGAAACAATCTTGGGGCCGCAAAAATCAGGATACGTTCCCTAAAGGCGGCGATGGAAGAACGAGAGAAAAGCAAGGTCAGCCATCAGGAAAGCCATGAACCTTATGAACGTGTTCATTTCACCAAAAACATGAAGAAGGAATACACGGTCTTGGTGCCTCAAATGTCACCAATACATTTTCAGTTCCTGGAAACTGCCTTAAGGCAACGTGGTTATCGGGCCATTCTTTTACCGGATGTGGATCATCATGCTGTGGAGCAAGGCCTGAAATACGTCAACAATGACGCTTGTTATCCAACTATCGTTTGTCTTGGTCAAATCATATCATACCTAAAAAGCGAACACGTCGATCCGGACCGGACAGCGATTTTCATGTCCCAAACCGGCGGTGGATGTCGTGCCAGCAATTATATCTCTTTGCTTCGTAAAGCACTGAAGGATATGCATATGGAACAAATCCCGGTGGTTTCGGCCAGCATGGCCAATTTGGAACAAAATCAAGGATTCAAGGTGACGTTGGGCCTGGTGAAACGATTTATCATGAGTTTCATCTACGGTGACGTTTTAATGCGGATTCTTTACGCAACCAGACCATATGAAATCACAAAAGGCTCTGCTGACGCCCTTGCGGACAAATGGGCCAGAGTGGCCAGAATGAATGTGAAGAGCGGGAACTTCATCCGATTCCGCATGATTTTGAATGCCATGGTCAAAGCCTTCGACCAACTGCCGCTGCAGGAAAATGTCAAAAAGCCGAAAGTAGGTGTCGTCGGTGAAATTTTGGTGAAGTATCACCCCACGGCAAACAATGACATCGTCGGCGTCATAGAGCGGGAGGGTGGAGAAGCCGTCGTTCCCGACTTAATCGATTTTTTCCTTTACGGGATGTACAGCAAGGAATTCAACTTCACCAAATTAAATGGAACCTATTGGACGATGATCAAAAACAAACTCGCCATTTTGGTGATTGAGTTGTACAGAAAGCCGGCGCGCAAGGCCTTGCATGGCAGTGAACGCTTTGAACCACCGCCGTTTATCCACGAAACAGCCCATAAAGCGCAGGAAATCGTTTCCCTTGGCAATCAATGCGGCGAAGGATGGCTGCTGACCGGGGAGATGGTCGAATTGATCGACAGCGGTGTGGAGAATATCGTTTGTCTACAACCGTTTGCCTGTTTACCCAACCATGTGACGGGAAAAGGCATGATGAAGGCGCTTCGCAAGCGAAATCCACTGGCCAACATAGCTGCCATCGATTATGATCCTGGGGCCAGTGATGTGAATCAACTAAACCGTATCAAACTGATGATGGCGACAGCATACAAAAATCTATTTAATTCAAGGAACAATTAGGAGGAAACAAACATGGGAAGACATGGAACAATAGCGGGAAGAAAAGAGAAGCAGGACTCCAAGCGGTCCGCGATGTTTACAAAAGTGGCAAGAGCCATTACCGTCGCAGCCAAAAACGGAGGTGATCCGGATTATAACGCAGAATTGAAACAGTCGATAGACAAAGCCAAAGCGATCAATATGCCCAATGACAATATAACCAGGGCGATCAAAAAGGGAACCGGCGAGATCGAAGGTGTCACCTATGAAACCATGGCTTTCGAAGGATATGGCGCTTCAGGCGTGGCAGTTATTGTGGATGTGCTCACAGACAACAAAAACAGAACAACCTCGGCGGTCAAAAGCACATTCGACAAGTTTGGCGGAAACCTTGGTACGCCTGGATGCGTTTCCTACATGTTTTCCCGCAAAGGCGTTATCACCATCGAAAAAACCGAGAGCATCGATGAGGATGCGTTGATGGAAGTGGCACTGGAAGCCGGCATGGAAGACATGCTGGTATTCGATGACAGCTTTGAAATTCTAACGACTCCTGAAGAATTTGGAGAAGTGGCCACAAAACTGAAAGAGGCTGGATATGAGTTTGTCGACGCCGACATTGAATATCTGCCGTCAATGGAAGTCACACCTGCATCCCAGGACATTGCCAAGCTCACAAAAATGATTGATTTGCTGGAAGACAACGACGATGTGCAGAAGGTTTATCATAACTGCGCGATTCCACTGGAAGGCTAACGACTTCGCAGATTGGAAAATGGGAGACCACACATAAAGGAGGAACAACAGATGGACTACAAAAAAGCGATGGACCGGCGTGTTTCCCGGCGCAGATATACATCTGATCCAATACCGTCCCAGTCCGCTGAGGCGTTGGCGAAACTGACCGATGAGATCAATGCTGAAACCGGGCTTCACCTGCAAATGATCATTGGACATGGAGAAGCCTTCAATGGATTTAGAAAAAGTTATGGCTTGTTTTCCGGAGTGTGCAACTATCTCGTCCTTGCCGGAGCCAGCGACATTCCTCAGCTAGCTGAAAAAATAGGATATTACGGTGAAAAATGGGTCTTGCTTGCTACTTCTTTAGACATCGGAACATGTTGGGTGGCCGGAACCTATGACAAAAAATCCGTCCATTGCGATCTGAAGGATAATGAAAAAGTCATCGCGTTGATACCTTTTGGCATTGCGGTCGACCAGGATACAATTTTTGCGAAAATGTTGAGAAAAGGTATACACAGGCATTCGAAAACCATTGAGGATATATTGCATGCTTCGGATCAACCACCAAACTGGGTACTTGAAGGAATGAAATACGTCGTGAAAGCACCATCCGCCGCCAACCGTCAACCAGTCAAGTTTACATGCTCCCAGGGATTGGTCATGGCAACCATATCATCCGATGCGGCGATCCAACAGGTTGACATGGGCATTGCAAAGCTGCATTTTGAGTTGGGATCAGGCGGAGGCCACTGGCAATGGGGCAGTGGAGGCATTTTTGAACGTGGAATGCGGGAATAAAACTTCAACAAAATCAATCCGCCGCGATATAATGTTGCAACAAAAAACCTGCCAGTTGGCAGGTTTTGTTGAATTGCTCAGTCGATTAACGGTTATACCCACGTTTTTCGGCCTTTTTCTTGTCTCGGCATTCTTTGCATCTTTTAGGCTCGTTGTCGAATCCCTTTTCTTTGTAGAATTCCTGCTCGCCAATTGTGAAAACAAATTCTTTGCCGCAGTCCTGGCAGATTAAAGTCTTTTCTTCCATTTTAATGTTCCTCCATCGATAATATACGGGATACTTAATAATTTTATGGGGCGATTCTTCAGATGGGAACATCTTTGTGTAAGACTCCAAATAGATGACCGAACCAATAAAATATTGCAGTATTGGCATAATTATATATGGTGATTTCCGGTTTGTCCATAAAATATTTTGCAATTAATTAAATTTTGTGAAAATTTAATTGTACAAATATGAAAAAAACAGTTGACATTTGCCAAAAAATGTAATATTGTACGCACATAGATAGTATTCAGTAATGGCAAAGCAGTCGAAAGGCTGTGGCGCAAAGCCAAGGGGCTAAGTCGAAAGATAAGCCAGCCGGTTGCCGCATGTAAATGTGTATGGATTATCATCACGAACCAGAAAGCGGCCATTCGGATATACTCTGAATGGTTTTTTTTACTCCCAAACATTGCCTGGTGAAAAAATCCTACACGTAAAATTGAATAACGAAATAGCAAACCCGGAGAAATCCGGTGACGCAAAGCCAAAGGGTCTAAGCCGCAAGGTACGATAGCCGGTTGCCGTTGATAACACGTAAGTTATCAATCTCATGTACAAAATCATTTTGTTCTGAGTGCAACGACTGTCCACCTAAGATCCGAGGACAGTCGTTATTTCGTTTCCGGGAGTATTTTGAAGCGAATGATTCGGGAGGAAAACAAAATGAAGAACATGAAAACAGTAAAAAAAAGCATGAGAGTATTAATCACCATCTTGATTTCTTTGGTATGTATCAATGGTGCGCTGTTTATTGCAACACTAATTGCAACGGCAGCTGTAACACCAGCAGCGGCTGCGGAAGAAGCGAACGCGGTCAATAAAGTGGCCGCCACCAAAGTAAGCGATCAAATGACAGCCTCTTTTGAAGCCAGACTTGAAAAACAAAAGCAGTTGAAGTCCGTAACGGCTAACGTTGCGAAGAAAACAACGGCTGCTCCAATAGTAAAAACAACGACAAAAAGAACAGCAACCGTTGCGAAAACATCAACCGCAGCGAAAACAACCGCGACAAAGAGCACGACTTCAACCGCAGCAAAAACAACCAGCACCACTACTGTAAAAGCAACAGCGACATCAACATCGACCACATCATCCACAAGTGGAATTTCAACTTTGAGAGGCAGCGTCAACAGATCTCTGATGAGCGCGTTCGACCAACTGAAGTTTGTTATTAAAATAAACCCCAATTCAACCTACCTGGGATATTTCAGCACGAGTAGGCACTCCCTGGAAATGAGATCCATCAGTGTCAGCACGTTCAGACATGAAATGGGCCACTTCCTGGACGTTTTGAAAAATATGCCTTCCAGAAGCAGTGAGTTCGCATCCATCTTTAGTAAAGAAAAAAGCAAATATACCGGAACCAATGGCGCTTATATCACCAAAAATGCTCAGGAATATTTTGCTCAGTCCTATAGAAACTATCTGGAAAACAGCGGAAAACTTAAAGCTGAGAGGCCTTTGACCTACGCTTTTGTGCAAAAGCAGATTTCCAATATATCCAGCACAGACATCACTCGTACTTACAATAAGTACAGTTGGTCTTGGTAAAACGTCAAAAGGGCAATAATTTGCTACAAAATACACTTGAAAACCCGGTTTGCGGCGGCGCGAACCGGGTTTTCGCCTAAATAATATTGAGATTATTGTGATTGTTTGTGAGTAATTTGTGTTTTTTTACTTGACAAATGGGTACGATAAATATATCCTTTTATTACAAAGGGAACAGAGATGTAAATAGCAAAGCACCTGTGAGGGTGTGACGCAAAACTAAAGGGTCTTGTCAGATACGCATCAGGGGTCGTATTATTGCAAGACAGCCAGCTGCCATTGAAGTATAGTTTTTGGCAGTTTTTATTTTATCTAAGAAAATCAACGATAAAGGCAAAGCACCTGTGAGGGTGTGACGCAAAGCTAAAGGGTCTTGGGATAAACAAATTAATCGATTTTGATATTAGTGACTTGTTCCAACCAAGACAGCCAGCTACCGTTTTTCAGAGTATGTGTGAATGGTAGCTTTTTTGTTTGAAAGACAGCAAAAAAGACACAGAGAAAGGAGAACGGACATGAGAACAAGAGCAAGAAAGAGAGGAAAGATCGCATTAGCTTGGGTGATATGCGCGACACTGGTGTTCGCATCAATGTCAACGCCGTTTGCTTATGCATCGGACACTCCGACCCCAATCGGTAATCCTACAGGGTTTGGGCAGTATGAGCCGAATGGCGATTCCGATATGACGACGACCTTGCCTGCAACGACAGATTTTATCTTTTTTAAGCAAGGAGATCCAAATAGCAGCAGTCAGCACAGTTATCTCTGGACCAAAGAGTTGGTTTCCAACGATGACATAGCTAACATATTCGAGTATGTGAAGAAAAACGACAATTCGGTTAAAAGTTATGGTTTGAGTGACTTCACATATATCTATGGATATGGAGATCCGGTTGCACCATCGCCATACAGCGTTGTCAAGTCAGATGCCGGGCTGGTGGTCAGTTGGCCTGCAGGCAAACTCAGCCATCTGGATTATGGCGAATATGATAAGGAATACAATATTACTGTTACAAAAGCAGTAACAATGAACGGCGCGAGCACAGACGCCATCAAGGGAACGTTCTACGTTTCTCTATTCAGCGATGCTGCGTTGACAAAATTAATTGAAACCAAACCTGTTACTGTGGATGCCCCTGCAACCTTTGCAGTAACCGAACAAGGAACTTATTTTGTGGCTGAAACGACATTGAATGGTGATCTTATCACAGCTCCAGGGACACTGTTGGGATACAATTTGGTAAGTATTGGCAATGATCATTCCAACGGAGTCATAGTGAGTGCAGAAAGCACCAATGACGTCACCATAACAAACAATTTTGAATATAACCCCAAAGGTACCGGATCAGTTGCTGTTAGTAAAGAATTGACCGGAAACCGCATGACAAAATTGCAAAGCGGAGAATTCGCATTCAGTATTCTGGAAAAGACAGATTCCACTTTTGCAACTGTAAAACAAGGGGGATATAACGAAACAGTCAAAAATTTGGCAGATGGAACAATTCCTTTCAGTGATATCCCCTATAGCGAGGCCGGAATACACTATTACACTATTTCTGAAAATATTCCAGCTGATGCTGTAAACGGTGTGAAAGATAATATGACATATGACAAGCATGTTGTCAATGTAACCATGACCGTTGCAGATGATGGACAAGGAAAATTGGTTGGAACGCCTGAATATGACGGTGCACAATTGTTCAGCAACACTTATAACGGAAAAGGATCAATTTCAGTGACCAAAGATGTCATTGTTCTGACCAACGATAAAACCATTAAAGTGAACTACAGTTTCTATACCGCTTTGTTCGTGGATCAAGAGGGCCAGATGGTCAAAGCCAGCGACGTGAAAGAATTGAAAGTTGTTGCCTCCAAATCAACTACGGTGAAATTCGACAATCTGGACTTGAACAAGACCTACTATGTATTCGAAACCGACGTTGATGGAAACATCATACAGACTGAAAAAGATGGAACCATTGTTACGCCAATCATCGACGATTGGACACATATCTACTATGACAATGGGGAAGTGGCATTGACACCGGAGAACGCTGATGGAAGCGCCAAAATCACCAATGTGTTTGATACGGAGGATTTCTTCCTCTACGGTTCAATCACTGTGAAGAAAACTGTCACTGTAAACGATAAACCCACTGCCAGCAACAGAACATTCTATGTTGGACTTTTCTCCGACAAAGACCTGACCACGCTGGTATCCGACGTCAAAGCGTTGAAGATGAATGGCAAGGCCACAACATCTGTAGAGTTTGTCACAGATAAAGACGGCAATCCCTTGCTGGCAGGGGATACGTACTACATCGCTGAAACCGACAAAAACGGCGTGGCAATTTCCAATCCCTTGGATCAACTGGGATGTGAAGTGGCCATTGACAAACCTTCAGTGGTAATTACCGAAGATGGGACAACCGTCAATATTGTCAACAAATTCGAGTTCAGCGAAGAAAACTTCCCGTTGACCGGAGATAATTCCAACATGAATTTGTGGTTGTTCCTGGCGATGATCGGCGTAGCAGGCGTGCTAGCACCCTTTGCCTTCAGAAAAAAGGAAAAAGCCGACAACTAATCAAATTTGACCTTACCCAATACAATCAACACATACATTTGTAAAGTTCAGAAAGCATACGGCTAAAACCGTATGCTTTTTGATTGTGCCGGGAGGTCAGGTGGATTATAATTAAAACAATGAAGATAACGATGAAGGGTTAGGAGCAAACGATGATTCCGCTTTCAACTAAAATGAGACCTACCAGGCTTGATGGTTTTGTGGGACAGAGCCATTTCATGTACCCCGGGTCACTCCTTTACAATGCCATTAAAAATAAAACCTTTGATTCCGCGATTTTCTTTGGCCCATCGGGAACGGGAAAAACGACGTTGGCGCGTATCATCGCCAAAGAAATGGATGCGGATTTTGTTGAAATCAACGCGTCCACCACCGGTGTCAAAGAATTGAAGGAACTGATCGACAAAGCCAAACTCAAATTTTTCGGCCTCCAGAAAGAGCAAACATATCTATATGTGGATGAATTTCATCGCTGGAACAAACTTCAGCAGGACTCACTGCTTAAAGCGCTTGAGGAGGGAATTCTGCGTTTCATTGGAAGTACCACTGAAAATCCGTATTTTGCCATCAACAATGCCATCATCAGCCGTGTTCGAAGCATCTATGAATTCAAACGACTGTCAAAGGAAGAGGTT
>Ga0183100_1000410_pt2 | contig 33558 bp, 27 predicted proteins | sample Biomet2_FD_127789 | JGI IMG/M metagenome (GOLD analysis project Ga0183100, IMG submission 127789) | Microbial communities from bioreactor (seeded with anoxic lake sediment) at LBNL, California, USA - Biofuel metagenome 2 | ecosystem: Engineered > Bioreactor > Anaerobic > Unclassified ... | reverse complement strand
CCGCTTTTTTGTGTTCATTCCATAAAGGCTGTGGGGGAAATGCGGGCGCTATGTATCAGCAAGACGCCGCCTTTTTGGGTCTTTTTCACACGGTACAGGGCATTATCGGCGGCATAGAGATAGTCCCAAAGTCGGTTTTCCTCCAGAGGGACAGAGTTCCGCATCCCCTGTGAAATAGTCACATAGGGCGCCGCAGAAGAGGCCCTGTGGGGTATCTGCATCTCCGTCACCGCGCTCCGCAGGCGTTCCGCTTGGGCAAGGACCTCATCGTCTGTCAGGCCCTCATACAAAATCACAAATTCATCACCGCCGTAGCGGGCGCAAAAACCTCCGCCGCCGTCGCACACGGTGTTGATGGCCAGAGCGACTCTGATCAGGCATTCGTCACCGGCCTGATGGCCGCAGGTATCGTTATATTCCTTGAAATGATCAATATCCAGAATGCATACGGCCAGTGTGGCGTGTCCCTTATACGCCCGCTCAAAAGCAGCTTCGGAGGCGGTGTTGAGCAAATAGCGGTTGGGAAGGCCGGTCAGCGGGTCAGACTGTGCCTGGCGGGTCAACCGAACGTTTTCCTCCAGAATGGCCATTTGCTGTTTTTGCAGCTCCTCCATGCCCATCTGGATCTGCACGGAGTGCTGGTAAGACTCGATCCGCTTCCCTTGCATCTGCACGGAAATATCATAATACGCGGCCTCGGCCCTGTGGATCTCGGCAGCATCCCCACAGACGCGGTAATAGCGCACATAGAGAGTGGAGAGTCTGAAACGAAGATCCAGCGCCCTGGTCTTTTTCATCATCGGCTCAATGCGGTCAATGACCCTCTTTGCCTCATCGGTCTTCCCGATATCCAACATGAAAGAGCACAGCTCGCATATATCGTCAAAGATATCTGTCACGACCTTGGTACGTTCGAGGGAGGTAAGAAGATCCGCAAGGCTGTCATCCCGCTTTTTGAAATCCCCCTGGCTGTGATACAGCTTTGCCTGGAAACAGTGGAACGGCACCAGGCTGAGGTTATCAGTGAAAATGATTTCACCGGAAGCAAGAATCTTTTCCGCGCGCGCCATGGCCTTGCGCGCCCCATCGGTTTTTCTCAGCCGGAGATAGCATTGCCCCTGGGCGCAGACAGCCGCGAGCATATTGAACGCATAGAAATATTCCTTCTTGCAAGTTCTGATGAGCGAGAGCGACTGCCGCAGATGCGTAAGGGCCGTGCGCTCCATGCAAAGGCGCATATAAACCATGCCGATGTTCATGCGGATGATGCTCATCTGATACCGGTCGCCGCATTTTTCGCTCATACGCAGTGCCCGCAGAAAATATCCCAGGCCAAGTTCCGTGCTGCCGTGATTCATGGCATCGATGGCGAGAAGATTGTAGGATCGAGCCAGCAGGTCCTTTTGTGAAAGCTCCTGCTGATATTTCATGCCGTTGGCAAGGTTTCTATGAAATTGATCATAATGTCCGAAAAGGAAAAAAGCTTCCGCCGAATAGTAATAGCCAAACCCCAGCAGGGCATGATCACCAAGCTCCATCCCCCGCTTTGTCAGGTCAGAGCAAAAGCGCATCACCTTAGGGTCATTCCTGCTGCGAGCCTCAAGCATCGCCTCAGCAAGGCGGCGTGTATCTTTGTCAAAATTGGCTAGTTCCATACGTCCTTACCTAAAACAACACTGTATTATTTTTGCGAAATTGAAATAACACACATTTATTATAGTCCTTTCCGCAAAAAATACAAGGATATCCTCGCAGAAAATGCCAAAAGAGGGGCAGGCGGAAACAAACTGCCATGCTTTTCCCCCCGGAGGCAGCGAGTCGGGCCGCTGCCCACCCACAGGAAAAATCATGGCAAATGAGTGATCTTATCTGTCTTCTATCTTGATAACAGCACGGCGGTTTCCACATTGCACGATTGCTCCAGATAGATGTCCGGGTGCCGCAAACGCGTTTTGTCTGTATTCGGGAATTTATCCAAGGGCAAAATCGGTTCAAATATGGTCAAAATATAACCTTGTTCCTTCTCGGAAACAGGTCTAAGAGGTAGCTCATACTTATTATATGCGATCCGGCAAATTTGCCGACCGCCTCAAGACTGTGCTCCGAGGAAACAAGTCTGGAATGCCATCGCCTCAACCCTTATCAATCGTCATTCTTTCCCGTACCTTTTTCATCAGCATGTGAAATCCCTGGCAAGGGGGGCCACCGATAGTTACATCTATATCGGACAAATCTCCTATCTTTTTATTTAATTTCTCGTTCATTCGCTTACAATAAGGGAAACAACGAGTTTTTTGCAGGAAGTCGAACGGTTAGACTTCCTCACCAAACAGCAGGTCAAGAACAACGGCCTTGTGCCGCAGTATTACGTAGAAAACAGCCATGAAGCCATTATTCCGCGTGAAATTTTTATGCAGGTGCAGGAAGAACTGGTGCGCCAGCGTTTAAATCCATAAAAGCCCGAACGGAAAGAACCGGGTGTTTAGCAGCAGCCACTGCCTATCAAACATCGTTTTTTACGGCTGCTGCGGGGAGTTTTATCGCAGGATTCATTGGTACAACCGTGGCAAAAAGTCCATCGTCTGGCGGTGCATCAGCCGTCTTGAAAACACTGGGCTATTCTGCGACGCCCGCACTGTACCGGAAAGCCAGATCGAACAGGTACTGATCGCCGCCATTAATCAGGCATGGTGCGACAAGGACACCTTCCTCGCCACCCTGCAAAAGAACATTGAAACCGTTCTGGAATCCGAAAAAGGCCAGCCACTTACCGATGTCGACACGCGGCTGGCCGAACTGCAGGAGGAGCTTTTGAAGCGGACCGGTGCCTGAGCCGACTATGAGGACGTCGCCGAGGATGTTTACCGCCTGCGTGAAGATAAACAGAAGCTTCAGCTGGAAAGCGCCGGGCGGGACGAACAGAAAAAGCGCATCGCCGACATGGGCGCCTTCCTGAGGGAGCAGCCCACCGACCTGACCCAATACGGCGAGCCGCTTGTCCGGCGTCTGATTGAAAAAGTCACCGTCTACGAGGACAAATTCACCGTTGAATTCAAGTCCGGCGTGACGGTGGATGTTAATGAATAAAGGCAAAAATGAACAAGGCACTTACGGAAATTACCGTAGGGTGCCTTGTGGCATAAACTATTATAAATTTTACACTACATACCGATATATCTCACATAATCCGGTATCGACATAAGCTGCATTTCAAGTTTTGACTTTGTATCTTCTGATACATAATTTTGTGTAGCCATTTCATATCCTGACTGTTCGACAACTTTCAAATACTCATTTACAGTTGCTTTAATTTTTTCGTCCTTGCTTTTCAAAAGTTTACCGCAGTTGCGATAAATTTCAAGAACCGGATTACAGGATGCAAACACCGCTTTCATAGTTTCAAAATTATTGTTACCCGGAAATCCACAATTCGAAATAACAACAAATTGCTGTGTTTTGGGCTTGGAATCTGCAAGGTCAAAATTATCGTCCGAATTTACAATCAGTGGACTTTTCAGTGGTGCCAGTCTATCCGCAAAATTTTTGAGAGCTGCCGTCATATTCCAAGTGTAAACGGGTGTTGCAAAACACACGACATCAGCGGAATTATACTTGGCTAAAAGCTCGGTCATATCATCATCCATCACACATTTGCCTGGTGTTTTGAACCAACAGGTAAAACACCCTTTGCAGTGTCCAATATTTTTAGCAATCAAAAAAACGTTTTCCGTATCAGATCCGGCTTTTTTTGCACCATTTAAAAATGCTTCTGCGATCACATTTGTATTACTGTTTGCTCCAGCAGGACTTCCGTTAAATACTATAAATTTCATTAAATTTATTCTCCTTTTTACAATAATTGATAAAACAGTCCATGCTCTACACAGTACCAAATTAGCATTCCATGCCCATATTTTTGAATTCTTAGTTCAAGATTCCATTCTGGATATTGTTTGATAATTTCTATCCGATCACCGGTAGCAAAAGCAACAAATGATATATAATGCTCTTTAGTCATTGGATGCCGGCTCGTTACATACCAGTCATCTTCGGTAATTTCAATTTTTAGTTTTTGCTCATCTGTCGCTTTGACCGGAGTTTGTGCTGTGAGTATTTTACCGCAGCAAGACACTTTTGCATCACCCGTGCAAATAGTAATGTTTTGACAATTAGGACAAATGTAATATTTTGAATTTCTCATATTTCCTCTTACAGAATCATTGTAAGATACATCGCCGGAGAGTAAATTCGAAATATTTACTTCAAGTAGGTCGGATAGATCACTAATCAAAGAAAGTTCTGGCGCGCCAAGCCCACGCTCCCATTTAGAAACCGCCTTGTCGCTAATTCCCAACCTATACGCAAGCTGCTTTTGCGTAAGTTTATGCTCTATTCGTAAAGTTTTTATAACATTACCAATTTTTTCGTTCTGCATAAGATTACCCCCACTTGATAAAGTATACCGATTACTTCTTCTTTTATCAATAAACGCTCCGTAGAGTTTGAATAAAATGGCCACTGCTCTAGGAAAAGCAGCGGCCTTTGCAAAGATTTCGGTTCATAGTTATCATAAATAGTCTATTTCATGCAGACAGCTCGACCTGTTCCCACGCATACGCCAAAAATCCAAAAAACATCTATCCTGTTCTCTCACCAAGCCCAAAAAACGCTAAACATCTATCCTGTCCTGTCGTGAAAACCTGTCATCAATCCTGTCCTTTCGCCAACGGAATCTGACCCGATAGACTGATTCCCATGCACGGGTAAAATCACGTTTTGAGTGTACAGTTTAAAAACCGCAAAACCGCAGAAATGGCTTATATACTGGACTTTTCACACACTCACTCTTTTACCCTTGACATCAATACCACCGTCTCAACGTGGAACGAGGTCATCAGATTGATCAATTTGTATAGTCAATTCGTGCGCGGAAATAAATCCATCAAGCTTATCTGCTTTCGGAAATATGCCTACAGCGTAATTATAGTATTTACCGTTCATGAAAACAAGTCAATACAACCGACCTGACCGCATACGACGTGCCGGTCGTCCGGCGGCTGATTGAAAGGGTCACCTGTCTACACGGCATCTGCGGATACCGCGGATAAATTCACCGTGGAATTTAAGTCCGGTGTGACGGTGGATGTGAAGGAATAAGGACAAAAATGCGGCAAGGCATCCTACGTGTATTTTGAACGCTAGACGCCTTGCTTTATCTTATGTTTATATCAATATGATCTTATACACACTAAATTATATAATACTGATATTTTAGTTGAGCATCTATCTTATTACTCTATGCTTTTGTCCTTCATTGCCACAAACTCAATTAAATGCTTGTCTTCGTAATATTTGTTCGAAGTTGACTCCGAGATGCTCCTTATTGAAAAAATCGGTCCAAAGATTTCATTAATATCTTCTACACTGAAATACCTTCTATTATATCCTTTGGTAAAATAATAATTTTCTTCGAGCTTTGTATCATTCTGCTGAAAAATATACTCGTCGATTGAATTAACCCTTGAAAGAAGCATTCCTTTTGAACGAAGTACCCTATAAATATCTAGGCCGATTTTTTTCGTGGTTTGTAAATCAAAATAATGTAAGCTTAAATCAGAAATAATAACATCAATGGATTCTGATTCAAAAGGTAAGCCTTGAGCCATATTAAAGCATAATACTTCAGCATCAGGTAGATGTTTTTTTAACTGAAGTAATGCTGAATTGCTTATATCACAAGAAAGCACTCGAATATTATGCTTGCTTAACTCTATTGTATCAACTCCACTTCCACACCCTAAATCTATAATACAATTTGAACGGTGCAATATAGAAAGGTATTTATCTAGCCAACCATCATATTTTGGCAAACCGTAAATATCACTTTGATAAATGCTATTCCAATAATGCTCACGTCGCATATAATATCTCCTAAATTTATTCTTTAAACGCTTAATTCAACTCAGCTATTTTAGATTTAATGTTTTCGATTTTATCTACTACTTTTTCTTCAAGAATTCGTGGATATGTATATTCTTTAAATTTATCTAAATCGCCACTTATTTTTTCGATATGCCAAATTAATAATTGTAAAATGGCTAGAGGCTTTTATTAGGTTTTCTCTCAATTCAACATCATCGATAAACTTTGATTCCTAAAATTTAAATGACGTATTATTATAATTGTTAATAGCCTTGACCAAAGCAGTAATTAATTCCGAATAATTACCATTTATAAGATGACCCCTATAATTGTAATATTATTTTTTGGTCATTGGACCTGTTCCCACGCACACGCCAAAATCCAAAAAACATCTATCTTGTTCTCTCACCAAGCCCCAAAACAAAACATCTATCCTGTCCTATCGTGAAAGCCCGGTATCAATCCTGTTCTCTCGTGAAAGGAAAATGACCGGATAGACTGATTCCTATGAACGGGTAAAATCACGCTTTGAGTGTATAAATAAAAAATCCCAAAATAACAGAAATGGCTTATTTACTGGGATTTTTGTACATTCAATCTTTTACCCTTGACATCAATACTACCGTCTCAACGGTATTACAAAAGTCCCACAAGACTCCAGACAGCTATATTAACATAACTGTAGACTTTGGAAACGGGGATGGAATGATACCGTTAGGCAAGATTGACACCATGCATAATAGGCTTACCCTTAATAATATAGCTGAAAGGGCAGACGCATACAAGCCAAAACTACGAACTACTTACAAAATGATAAAAGAATATATCATTGAAAAATACGGATTTAATGTCCATACAGCATATATTGCTGAGGTGAAACGCAGTTTAGGTTTGCCAATGTACGATGCTCCTAATGCGCTTGAAACATTAAAAAATCCAAGAAAACACCCCACACCTGTTCAAGTAGATGCTATCAAAGATGCACTTACTCATTTTGAAATAATATAAAGCAAATGAATATGGATATGAAAATTGCTTCTTACATTCTGTAAGGGGCAATTTTTTATATAAAAAATCAGCTTTATGTTGACTTGTTCTTATCACCGAAATCGAAAGGAGGAAAGGAAAACCGCTTATGCTACTTCCAAAGAAAAGTCTATATCTGTACCGAAGCTCGCAACAACAAATCTACTGCTCTATTGACAAAAGTATGATTTCGTACTATGATAAAAGTACGAAATCATACTTGGAGGTATCGTAATGAACCAAAAAAGATTTGACGAAATCCATCGAATTAATTATTTGACTTCTGAAATGGAAGCACTGTATCATCAGGCATCCTTAAAGCTGGGCATTACAGACAGCGTTTCTATTGTCTTGTATACTATCTACGACACAGGCGAAAATTGTTTGCTCAGCGATATTTATAAGAAATCGGGAATCAGCAAGCAGACGGTAAATTCAGCTATTCGAGGCTTAGAGGCGGACGGCATTTTATATCTGGAACAGTACACAGGCAAAGCAAAAAAAATTGCCCTAACAGAAAAAGGTAAGGAATATGTGAATCAGACTGTGGCGAAGCTCTACGAAGCGGAAGTACAGGCTTTTGAATCCTGGTCATCAGAAGAGATCAACACCTATATCCGTCTGATGGAAGAATACGTTGATTGTTTCCGTAAGCAAATCGGGGCTTTACAGGCAAAGGAATCATGACGATACAGCTTTCAGATCACTTTACCTATGGTAAACTAATAAAATTTACGCTTCCGTCCATTGCTATGATGATTCTTACATCTATTTACAGCGTGGTGGACGGTTTCTTTGTTTCTAATTTTGCAGGCAAGGTGGCATTTTCCGCAGTCAATCTGATCATGCCATTTTTGATGATCGTGGCAACCGTTGGCTTCATGTTTGGCACCGGAGGAACTGCTATTGTTGCCAACACATTTGGCGCTGGTGATAAGGAAAAGGCAAACAGCTATTTTTCCCTGTTTGTGTATGTGGCTTTTGTTCTTGGTGTCCTATTCGCTATATTAGGATTTGTATTTATTCGTCCGATTGCCACACTGCTTGGCGCAAAAGGCGAGCTTCTTGGGCATTGTATTGTTTACGGACGAATCATTCTTATGACATTACCGTTTTTTGTGTTGCAACTTCTGTTTCAGAGTTTTTTTGTAGCAGCGGAAAGGCCTCGGCTCGGCCTTTTGGTGACGGGTGCAGCCGGTGTTACCAATATGGTTTTGGATGCGGTTTTGGTAATTCTCCTGCCGCTGGAATATAAGCTGGCAGGTGCAGCTATTGCCACAGCTTTCAGCCAGTTTATAGGCGGTGTTATTCCTCTTATCTATTTTTCTCGAAAAAACAGCAGTATTCTTCGCCTTGGAAAAACCAGCTTTGATGGCAAGGCAATTTTCAAGGCTTGTACCAACGGATCTTCCGAATTTATGAGCAACGTTTCCATGAGTATCGTGGGAATGCTCTATAACATACAGCTTCTGAAATTCACCGGAGAAAACGGCGTGGCAGCCTACGGTGTCATGATGTATGTCAGCATGATTTTCTCGGCTACCTTTATAGGTTACTCTATCGGAGTGGCCCCTGTATTCGCTTATCACGATGGCGCAAAAAATTATGACGAACTCAAGGGACTTTTGAAAAAGAGCCTTCGTCTACTTGGTATTAGTGGAATCGTTATGGTAACTGCCGCACAGCTGCTTGCTGGTCCGTTGGCACAAATATTCGTGGGCTACGACAAGGAACTGGTGGATCTGACTGTTTCCGGGTTCCGTATTTTCGCCATTGCATTTCCCTTTATGGGTTTTGCCATTTTCGGTTCAGGCTTCTTTACTGCTCTGAACGATGGACTAACCTCCGCTTTGATTTCCTTTTTGCGTACATTGGTGTTTGAGGTCAGCGCCGTTTTAATTCTCCCGATGATTTGGGGAATTGATGGTATTTGGCTTTCCATTGTTGTGACCGAAGTAATGGCGGTTGTGTTTACGGCAGTATTCCTTATCGTAAAGCGAAAAAGGTATCATTATTAAGCAAAAAGGAGTGTACAATATGATTTTTAAGCTAGTGCCTGTCAGTCAAAAAGATTTGGCAAATTACAAAAAGGATATGCAAGAGGCTTTCCAAAAAGCAGCAGCAGCGGAGTTTTCTGATTTGGACACAGAGATACTTCCCGAAGAGGATATCGACCGTTCATTAAATACCAAAGGGTCAATCGCTTTCAAAGCGATGGTAGATGGTGAAATGGTCGGCGGTGCAATCGTTGTTATTGACGAGGAAACGCAGTACAATCATCTTGATTTTCTCTATGTGAAATATGGAACGCAGAATCGTGGTGTGGGACAGGCCATTTGGAAAGAGCTTGAAAAGCTGCACCCTGACACAAAAGGTTGGGAAACCGTTACCCCATATTTTGAAAAACGAAATATTCATTTTTATGTGAATTGCTGTGGCTTTCACATCGTTGAATTTTTTAATCCCCAGCACAAAGATCCCAACACACCCGAAGACATGGTGGGGGGAGATTATTTCTTCCGTTTTGAAAAGGAAATGAGGTGAAGACAAATTTCATATGACTATATCAACAAACCGCTCAAGGAAATAAAAAAACCGTTTTGTGGCAGCAGGATAGTTCTGTGCCAAAACGAAATAAAGGTAGCCAAACGGCGGTATCGAAATAACAATTAAAACCGCCATTTGCTTTTTTCAAAAGCGAAAACTTTGCGGGTTTGTTAAAGTCACCCTTTTATGGCTATTTGCAATGTGCTTAAACCCCTTTATTTTCAACGCTTGACATACGTTCAAGCAAGCAACAGCATTCAACGTGGGCTGTGCGGGGAAACAGATCCACCGCCGCCGCGCGCACCGCCCGATAGCCCAGCGTCTCCAGTTTCTTTACATCCCGCGCCAGCGTGGCCGGGTCGCAGGACACATACACGATCCGGGACGGAGCCATCTCCGCGATGGTCTCCGTCACCTCCTCCGCAAGGCCCTTTCGGGGCGGATCCACACAGATCACATCAGGCCGCAGCCCCTGCTCCGCCAGGTGCACCGCGATATCCCTGGCGTCACCGCAGAAAAAGGAAGCATTTTCGATGCCGTTGCGCCGGGCATTGTCCCGGGCATCATCAACGGCCTCCGGCACGATCTCCGCCCCAATGGCCTGTCCCGCTCCACGGGCCATCATCAGCGTGATCGTGCCTGTGCCGCAATAGAGATCCAGTACCGTCTCCTTCTTCGTCAGCCCCGCAAAAGACACCGCAAGGCCATACAGAACCTCCGCCTGGGTTCGGTTCACCTGATAAAAAGAGGGTACCGACAGACGGAAGGTAAGGCCGCAGAGCGTGTCTGTCACGGTATTTTCTCCCCAGAGCGTGCGGTAACGGTCGCCCAGTACCACATTGCCCCGCCGGGTATTGATGCCCAGCACCACGCCCACCGCATCCGGCACGGCCTTACGGAGCATGGCGGTAAGTTCCTTTTCATAGGGCAGCTTTTCCCCGTTGCACAAAACGCAGATCAGCGCCTGGCCGCTCCCGTTGGTACGCACATACAGGTGGCGCACCAGGCCCTTGCCGCTTCGTTCGTCATAGGCTGCCACATGATATTTCTTTATCCACGCCCGCAGCGCGCCCGCCGCCGCGTCCGCCGCCGGATGCTGAATGAGACACTGGCGCACCTCTGTGACCTCATGGGTCCGGGCGCGGTAAAACCCTACCCGGCCATCCGCGGAGACAGGGTACTGGCTCTTGTTGCGATAATGCTTCGTCTCCGGCGCGCCGTAAATGTTTTCCACCTGCACGCCGCTGCCGCCGATGCGGGTCAGCGCGTCCTGCACCCGCAGACATTTGGCCGCCAGTTCTTCACTATAGTCCATGTGGCGGAAATCGCAGCCGCCGCAGTCTCCGTCGTAGGGGCAGTCCGACTTCTGGCGATGGGGAGACACGGTTTCCCACCCCACCGGCTTGCCAAAAGCCACATTTTTCAGCACCTTAAGGATCAGAATGTCGCAGACCTCTCCCATCAGTGCTTTGTGGACAAACACCGCCTGCCCGTTGATATGCGTTACCCCCAACCCCTCGCTGGAATAGCTCTCGATGGTGCCGTGGTACACTTTGTTTTTCTGTAATGTTTCCATATATCTCTTTCCTGTCTGAAAAAGCCACGGTATCAGCCGTGGCTTCCTGTCAACGGGGCAGCTGCCCTCTGTATTTTGTGGGGTCACTCCGCACCCAAAAGAGTGCAGAGTGACCCGCCATTTCTTGAAACGCTCAGTTGTCCCACTTCTCCGCCAGCTTGCGCAGCTGCTCGGCGAAAGCCGCCAGACTCTTGTTGTCCCGGCCCTTGCTGCGGCGGATCAGGTTGGCCACCATATCGCCCACTTCCACCAGACGCTGATAGGACGGCGTGGGCTTGGCGGCGCTGTCAAAGGTCTTGACCTTGCGCTCCGGCAGATAGCCTTCGGCCGTCTTCTGATTGGTCAGAAGGTCATATTCCTCGGTATACTGGGGCGCATGAGCGGCAAAGCCCAGGCCCTTGATGGCCTCGGCAAAAACGGGTGCCACTTCCCTGTCGCCGTGCACCACAAAGACCTGCTGAGGCTTGTTGTCTGCGAATTTCTGGATCCACGCCAGCAGGTGATCCCGGTCAGCATGGGAGCTGAGACCCTGGAAGTTGACAATCTTCGCCCGCACGGCTATCTCCTCGCCGAACATTTTTACAGAGGCTGCCCCATCCAGGAGATGGCGGCCCAGCGTGCCGGGAGACTGGAAGCCCACAAACACCACGGTGCTCTCCGGTCGCCACAGATTGTGCTTGAGGTGGTGGCGGATACGGCCGGCATCGCACATACCGGACGCGGAAATAATGACCTTTGGCGTGGTCTCGGTATTGATCATCTTGGATTCTTCCATGCTTTCTGTCAGGTGCAGATTGGGGAAATTGAACATATGGGTGCCGTCCTTCACCAGCGCCAGTGCCGCTTCATCCAGATAGCCCCGCAGATCGCCGCAAAACAGCGTGGTGGCCCTTTTGGCCAGAGGCGAGTCCACATACACCGGGAAGTTGGGCACGGATCTCACCATGTTCTTATCCTTGATTTCACGGATAAAGTACAGCAGCTCCTGTGTGCGGCCCACCGCAAAAGAGGGAATCACCACATTGCCGCCCCGGCCCAGCGTCTCATCAATGATCTGCGCCAGATCGTCGGTGTAGCTCCACACCTCGGTATGGTTGCGGTCTCCATAGGTGCTTTCCATCACCACATAGTCCGCCTTGGTGTAAAACTGGGGATCGCGGATAATGGGCTGATCCACGTTGCCGATATCGCCGGAAAAGACAATGGTACGGGTTTCCCCGCCCTCGGTGAGGATCATTTCCAGGCTGCCGGAGCCCAACAGATGCCCCGCGTCGATAAATTTCACCTGTACGCCGTCGCACAGCGTCACTTCATCGTTGTACTCACAGGTCTTTACATACTCCATGGTCTTTTGCGCGTCTTCCACCGTATACAGCGGCTCCACCGCCGGCCGGCCCGCCCGCTGGGCCTTGCGGGACTGATACTCCGCATCGCTTTCCTGGATGTGGGCAGAGTCCTTCAGCATAATATCCATCAACTGCGCGGTCAGGCGGGTGGTCAGGATCTCGCCGTGAAACCCGTTTTTCACCAGCATGGGAATCCGGCCGGTGTGGTCGATATGCGCATGGGTCACCAGCACATAATCCATGTCGCCCGGATGGAACGGCAGCGCGCCGTTGTCCACCTCGTCACGCCCCTGCTGCAGTCCGCAATCCACCAGAATCTTTTTTCCATTTACTTCCACGCAGTGACAGGAGCCTGTCACGCACTGATCCGCGCCGTAAAAATGAAGCTTCATTGTGATTTTCCTTTCTGATCATCAGGGTACGCACCCCGGCATTTTTTCTTATCTTGCTCAATATTGTACCACCATTTTCCCCTTTCAGCAACAAGAATTGAATTTTCCTTTATCGTCCGGTATAATGAAAAAAATGACCTTGCAAACAAAGGAGAGCATCCTATGAAAATACACTATACCATACTGGACCCCACCAAAAACATCACCCTTTTGGTGCAGACGCCCGTCCCCCGTGATCAGCAGGCCCGGCTGTCCGCTCTCTTGCTGGCACAGGAGACGGAGGCGGAGCAGGTCGGCTTTGTGGAGCCATTGGAGCAATGCCGGACCCGGCTGCAAATGATGGGCGGCGAATTTTGCGGCAACGCGGCCATGTCTTTGGCCACGCTGCTCTGCCGGCGCAGTGGGCGGGCAGAGGCCCAGATCTCGCTGGAGGTTTCCGGCGCCGCAGGGCCAGTGGACTGTCACATCACCTGGGTGGACGGCTGTTATCTGGGGACTGTGGATATGCCCGCACCGGAAAAGGTTGAATCCCTTTCCCTTCCCCTTGGCGGGAAAGCCGCCGTCTTCCCCGTTGTATGCCTGCCGGGTATCTGCCATATTGTGGTGCCCGCCGGCTTTTTGCGCCGGGAGGAAGCAGAGCAGACTCTGCGCAGCTGGAGTTTGCTTTTCCCCCAGGAAGCGGTGGGGCTTCTTCTCTACGATCAGGCCGCGGGTCGCATGGATCCCCTGGTCTATGTCAAGCCTACCGACACCGCCGTGTGGGAGCGGGGCTGCGGCAGCGGCAGCGCCGCCATCGGCGCGCTGCGGGCCTGGCAGAGCGAGCGTGACCAGTGCATCACCGTCCGCCAGCCCGGCGGTACCATTGCGGTCTCCTGTCTCTGGCGGGACGGCGCCTTCGGCCCGTTGACCATCACCGGAACGGTAAAGGTGCTGGGCAGCAAAACGGTAGAAGTGGACACATGACCTGCCCGTGATCCGGCACAGCCATCCATGTGGCGGTTTTCCTGTTTTGTCTTTTACTTATAAAAAAGGCTCCCTTTCCACGGAAAGGGAGCCTTTTTTTATCTGTTACTCACGCGGAATGTCAGCCAATGGGATTATGCTGCGGCAAGATCATTTCTCATCTCTTTTTTTCTTCAGAAGCATATAGGCGCCGGCAGAGAAAGTAAAGACCATCGCCGTGCCGTAAATCCAGATCTGGGAAGAGTCACCTGTGTTGACACTGCTGCCGTTCTGGCTGGTGCCGCTCTGGTTGGTACCTCCTTGGTTGGTACCGCCTTGGTTGTTGCCGCCTTGGTTGTTGCTCACCGCCATGGTTCCATCCACATAGGTGTCGTTGTAGAGGAAACGCACCTTGTGGTCACCATTGGCAAGAGTCGCCATGAAAGCGGGCGTAAAGGTCACTCTGGTGCTGCCGCTAACCGCGGTATAGAAAGAGGGATCAACGATCACGCCGTCCACCATGATGCCGTTAAAGCCGGCAATGGGGGCCGTGCAGACGACTGTGTAGGGCTCCGCCGGGCTACCGGGTACTTCACCCTTGATCACATCAAACTGGGACGCCGGCGTGAGGACCACAATTTCAGAGCGGTCACGCACGCGCAGACGGTGGAAGTAGCCGGTGCTGCTTTCGTTCAGATCGTCGGCATCCACAGAGCCCAAACCGATGGCGGAGATCACCGAGCCCACTGCCGGTACACCGCTGAAGTCATCGGTCTTGGTCACAGAGTTCTTGATGTAGCCGTTGATATACAGACAGGTCTCCGCCCCGGTACCGTCGATGACATAGATGCGGTCCACAATCCCGCTGGCTTTGTGGAGGCGCGTCACAGTACCGGTCACCTGCATCAGCAGGCCGATGTTGCTGTCGCTCATGGCATTCTTGCAGTTGACCTGTGTGGGCACCAGAGGCGTTACTTCATTGGAGATCACTTGGATATATCCGCCGTAATCCTGGGAGAGGTTCAGTTCCACTTCGCCGTTGTAATAGGTGATGGCGCCGTGGAGACGTACCTTCTGTCCCGCCTGATAGTTTTCGGCCACGGGGAAGACATTGATGCCGGCGGTGCCATCCTGCACATAGATGCAGTCAAAAAACGCCGTATCCTTATCATAGCCGGAGGCGTTGGCGGTAACGGTGCCTTCAATGGTAAACTCGCTCTTTTCACTGCCCGCCTTGGCCTGGGCAATGGTGGAAACCGTGTTGTAGTTCTTATCTCTGACGTAGATGTTCTGCGTGGCTGTCACACTCACCGCAGCCTTGTTCACGATCAGCTGGAACGTCACAGTCACAATATGATTGCCACCGCCCGCAGGCAGCCAATCATAGGTGTACTGCGCATTCTTGCCGGAATCCACGGAGACGGACAGGCCGCTCTTGGCGTCCACCTGCTGGCCATCCACGGTTAAGGTATACCCTGTCAGCGTGAGGGCCGCCTTGTCGGTGTTGGTCAGAACGCAAGTCAAGGTGTTGGCTTCTTCCACGGTGGGCTCTTGCAGAGCGCCGGAAACTTCCGCCTTGGCGTTGACCTTGGTGGCTGCCACTTCGTCCACCCAGACAGGAGCCGTCACGGCAATGTCGCCGTCCTTTTCAACGACCTTCACATAGTAGTAAGCGGAGGTGTTGTCCAGTGTCGCGTCCAGTTCATAGGTGTTGCCGGTGACGTCGCTCTGGGTATAAAGGATCTTTCCGTTTTCACCGATGACGGAAACCGTGCCGATCTGGTCGGCCACATCCGCGTCGGAGAGGGAGGCCGTGATGTGGACCTTGGTATCCTTGTAGTTGTCGATCACGTCGCCCTGGAGAGAATCGTTCAGATAATAAACGATGGAGAGGTTCTGGTCCTCGGTGGAGTACACATGGCGGCGGCTCATGGCGTCATACAGCCCCGCTTCCGTAAAGTTGTCGGTCAGGACCACGGTACGGCAGGTGTTGGCATCGCCCCACTTGCCCTTGTGGTTATCCTGGTTGTTGGTGGGGGCCAGATGCCAGCCGGCGGTCAGCGCCTGGTCATAATACTTGTAGCTGGGGAAATAACCGTTGCTGCCCACAGTGCCTTCACCGTTGCCCACTTCCACCAGCTGAATGATGGCGTCGTTGGCCTTGCTCCAGCCCGCGAAATCACCAAAGGTGCCGAAGGTGGTACCGGGATGGTTGAACTGTGCCACCATGGAACCGGAGGTATACGTCTTGCCCTTGCTGTTGGCGTCCACCATCAGGTCGTAGAAAGCCAGCATACCGGCGTTATTGGTCTTGTCGTTCAGCTCGGCGTTGTTGCGGGACACGATGCCCGTGGAGTTGAACACGTTCATGTGGCCGGGGCCGCCGGACCATGTCATTTCATAGCCGTAAGCGCTGATGAAATCAGAGGTGTTGTACTTGGCCGCGGTCTCCCGTGCTTCCTGCCACTTGGTCATGGAGCCATCGGCCGTCTTGAGCAGAGAGGACGCTCCCGCGTCATACATACTGTCCTTGGTGGCAGTGGAGGTGGTATCGAAATAGTTGGAGTGGTCGGTGACGATCAGGAAGTCCATATCGGCCACAGTGCTGGCGTGCTGATAGGCCTCTTCCAGCGTGCCGCTGCCGTCAGAATACTCCGCGGTGTGGGAGTGCATCTGGCCGAAGTAGGGCTTTACGCCCGCGACGCCCACATAGAACGTCCACGTCTTGGTGGCCACTTTTCCGTCCGTGCGGGTGATGGTCACGCTGACGGTGTACTTGCCGTCGCTCATGTTGGCAACGGGCTGATAGGTCAGCATACCAGTCTTTTCGTCCACGTTGATCTGGACTTTTTCGCCGTTGACAGTCATCTCATACTTGGCGCCCGCCTTGCAGTTGGCAAAGGAGGCCGCGATGTCAGGACGCTTGTTGGTGTCCGTCTGAGCGCCGGCCGCGGGCGTCACGTCCACGATGATGGGCTCATCAAGAATGTTCAGCGTCTGGGTGCCGGAATAAGCGGCTTCTTTGGTCGCCGTCTCCTGGCTGGTGGCGCTGACAGTGACGGTCATGGAGGTGGAGCCTTCCAGATCCGCCTTGGGAATGACGAACGAACCGTTGTTGGGTTCCTTGGTGTCCATCACAGCCGTATAGGTCTTGGTGGTGCCATTGCTGAACTTCACGGAGGGAGACACGGTCTTCACGGTGCCCAGATCGTCCAGTTTGAAGTTCACGGTATAGCTCACGCCCAGGTTGGCATCCTTGGAGGTGGTAAAGAACACCTTGGGGTTCACCACATAGCCGGTGCCATATGTGTCCTCGGCTTCATAGAAGTTAAAGGTAAAGATGTCCGCGCTGCCGGCCTTGAAGGAGTAACCGGCAAAAGCGCCGCTGAAATACTCGATATAGACCGGGTATTTGCTGCCGCTGCTGCTGACCCACGCGGCCGATTTGTTTTTGACCAGGTATCCGCCGGAGATATTTTCCAGCAGCCACTTGGTGTTGTCGTCCTGTGTATCCTGCACAAAGAGCTGTTCGGTGGCGTCGCTGGCCAGATACTTGCCGTTGTTGGCGAAGGTATAGTACGTCTTGCCGTCTGTACCGACTTCCGTGGTAACGGTGAAGATCAGGCCGCCGTTGTTGACATCGGTTGTGGCGCCGACACCCTCACCGGTAACGGCCGCCGCCACACCGGACATACTGCGTACGCCGTCGTCGGTGTTCATCTTGCCGATGACCAGCTTGCCGCTTCCGCTATAGATCACGTAAGTCTTGTTGTTTTCGGGCAGAGGCATTGCGATGGGCATTTTGCCCACATAGCCGTCGTTGGCGGTCACGTCGCCGTTCAGCCCGTTGTCATAGTCGGCGGAGGAATAGAAATTAAACGCGAAGATATCCGTCAAGGTCTTTGCCGTATACAGGCAGAAGCCCTTGCTGGCATAATACTCCAGATAGGTATCCGCACTGTTGTACTGGACAGTCTTGTTGCGAATGGTATAGCCGCCCAGCGAGGTATTGTTGTTGATGACCCAGTAACTGCCGGCCGTGGCGGAGGATTCCGCAGTGGCGGACAGATATAGTTCTTCCTTGTCGTTTTCACTGAGGTATTTGTCACCGCACTTAATGGTGTAGGTGCCGGATTCCTTGACATAAGTAAAAACATAGGAAGCCGCGCTGGCAGCACCATTGGTGTTGCCGCTGAAGGACAGCGTGTTTTTTGTGGTATCGAGAGCGGCGGGCAGCGCACCGGCGCAGCCGCTGTTGATATCGTATTTCATCACGCCCGCCGCCTTGGCGGAATAGATAAAGTAAGCACCGTTGTCAATGTCACCCTTGTCAGGCAGCTGGCCGCTGGCGGTGACTACGATCTCGTCGGCGTTTGTATTCCGCAGAGATACCACCGGGGTGGTGCCGTTATCGTAGTAATCCACCGCCGCTTTAATGGTCAGCACATTGCCGGGGATAATGGCACCGTTGGTAACAGCGGGCTTGATGTCAATGGTGGCGTCGGTGCTGTCTTTTACGGTCAGCGTGCCGGTGCCCACAGAGGTCACCACCATGTTGGTCATCTGCACATAGGTCGCCACGTCCGCCGCAGTCACATCCGCCACAGAAGCCTTGGTGGCCGCCGTAAGCGTCATGGGGCTCTGTGTTACTTTTTCATAGGAGGCTTTCTCCAACTCCGGCAAGCCATAATACAGCTTGTAGCTGCCGGTGACCTTGATGGTATCGCCCACCGCAATAGAACCGTCGGCCAGTGCTGTGGGGAAATAGGCCACGATGCCGCCGGTGGCGTCCTGCATATAGGCGCTAAGGATCTCGGTCGCCTTTGTGGTAGAGTTGATTCTCGTATTGAGAGCCGTCACAACGCCGGTATTCTGGTAGGGATATCCCTGGGTGCCGGCTTTGATCGCGGCGGCAGTCCCCACTTCAGGAGCCAGCGTGCTGATATCCACTGCGCCGGTGCCGGTCGTGCTTGTCAGGCGGTAGATGGAGAGGGGCTTCTGAGAGGCGCTGCCGTAGCAGGAGAAAAGGTTGCTGGTCATGTTATACTGCATATATTTGCGCGTAAACGAGCCCTGCGCCACAATAGAGGTCACTCCGCCTGTAATTGCCACCAGCCAGGAGGAATTCGCTGTTTTCTCTGCGTCTGTCCTAAGATAGTTGCTCGAACTGGAAACTGCCGCCAGATAGCCTTCGCTGGTCTTGAAGGCCCATGTGCCAGCCGCAGTTCCCGCTTCGACGATAAATTCCTGCACACAACCGCTGCCGCTCACCTTGTCCAGCGTAATGGTATCGCCAGCTCTGGTGATGGCTGCCTGTGCCCGGTTGTTGTTGCTTTGTGTACTCATTCCGAAATCTGTGGTGTCCGACACAAAAATAACTTTGTCGCCCACCAGTAGTTCCGACACGGCCGCTACTTTGGTGTAGGTGTTTGTCCCGCCGGTTTCCGCGAATACCGTTGCCGGCAGCAGGGAAAGTGCAAGAACGAATGCCAGTGCGGCTGACAGCAGCCGCTTGGTAAGGGGCTTACTTTTCATTACTCACGTCTCCTAACTTTTTTCTTTTTCCTCTTCTCTTCTTGGGTTTCTTCTTTTCCTTTTGCGCTGAGTCCCACTTATATCTGTCATAAGGGGTATTGAGAATGATATCATGAAATTTGACCGCTTTCAAACGTTTTTGGCAATGTATGGAAAATTCATGGGTTGTTCCAAACACCCCGAATATTTTTGTTCAATTTAACAAATTTTAAGGCGCTATTGGTGATATTTTTCGACTATTTTCGCCACAAAAAATTTTTTTAACGTTATACGCGTCAGGGTTTTTGTTGAATTCACCGGACAGAAAGCCGGCTTTTTGCCGCCGGTCCTGAAAAGCGTTTTTCTCATCCGCCGTCCGGGCCAAAGGCAGCCGGCTTTTGAAAAACGCCGCGCCCGGCGCGGCCGCGTTTATCTTATAATTTTGTTGCTCTGCGCTGGCAGATGTCAAGATAAATTTTGACAACAACAGGAAATAATTCCCTTTTCGACACTTTTTGCAAGAAACCATGGTACAATGGACGGAGGAACAGGAAGCGCCCTACGGGCGCTTGGTTGTTCAAAAAAGGCAATGTGCCAGAGGGGAAACAGCAGCACATCAAGAAGCGCCGGGGGAACCGATACCCAATGCCAGGAGCTACGGTTGCTCAGGCCAGCCGCTGCGCTCTGGCCTATCCTTGCGAAAAAATCACGTTTTAATCTGCGAATGGTGGAGGAACGAATGATGAAAAAGCAACACTACATGACCAACGACGAACGGCAAAAGCTGGAAGCCCTTTACAACGCTGGTATGTCTATCAGCAGAATTGCAAAGGAACTGGGCTTTTGCCGTCAAACTATCTATAACGAGATACGCACCGGCCTATACCAGCATGAAAAGGATTTCGGCCCGGTCTGGCAATACTCAGCAGACAAGGCACAGCAAAAGCACGCATACGCCCAAACAGCAAAAGGAAGGCCTTTGAAGATAGACCACAACCACGATCTGGCGAGCTACCTTGAAAGCAAGATTGTAAAAGAGAAGTATTCCCCTGCCGCCGCTCTGGCCGCCGCCCGGAAAGACGGCTTTACAGACACCGTATGCGTAAACACCCTATACAGCTACATTGACAAGCAAATATTTCTCCACCTGACCAACAAAAACCTATGGATTAAAGCTAAGAAGAAAAAGCACAACCAACCGGTGCAACGGATCGCACATCCGCTATTACCCAGCATCACAGACCGTCCAAACTATATCAATAAGCGGGAAGGCTTCGGGCACTGGGAAATGGATCTTGTCATAGGGAAGAAAGACACCAGGGCCGTGTTACTGACCCTGACAGAGCGGATCACCCGGCAAGAAATGATCTTCAAACTGCCGAACCGTAAAGCAGAAACCATTGTTGGGCTTTTCAACCGACTTGAAAAAACAATTCCCAATTTCAAACAAAAATTCCAGAGCATCACCACCGACAACGGAAGCGAATTTTTAAACTTCACCGGCCTTGTGCGATCCATCCACGGCGGCAAGCGCTTTGACCTCTATTACTGTCACAGCTATGCTGCCTGGGAAAAGGGCAGTTGTGAGAATCACAATCGCATGATCCGGCGCTGGTTCCCCAAAGGAACCGACTTCACGCATATTTCCCAGAAGCGTATAAACGAAATAGTCCTATGGATGAATCATTATCCCCGAAAAATATTGGGATGGAACAGCCCGGCAGAACTGGCGGCGTAACACATAATTTTGCTTCAGTAATGCTGATCAGCGCCGCAGCCATCACATAGTTGTGTTACAATGGCAAGGCCCCCGCCCCCCGGACAAGCCGGGGCGGGGCGGGGGCCTCTTCTTTATGCTGTCTTTTTGCGGCTTTTTCGCCAACGCCGGGACGGTTTTTCCACCCCGTCCATGTTTGTTTGATTGCCATTTTGTTGGAGCGCCAAGATTTCTTCCTCGGTCATCATGGCACCGTCCTGCATATCCTTTTTTAGATTTCCCACACACGCCAGCGTATCATATGCATTGTAATCCTTGTCTTTCACGAACCAGCACCGCCGTGCTGTTGGCGTCAACAAACGAGCATTTGTAGCGTTCTCCATCTCCCAGGCGTCATAAATATTATTGCCCTGCAATCTCCAAGTTTTGTCGCAGTCAACAACATAGCTTGTCACCTGCCGAAGCAGCGCATCCACCTGCATGAATCGCTGGGCAGTGTAAAACAGACTGATATAGTAATGGCGGCAGGTGAGCAGCGTATTCAAAAAGAGCGGATCAATATTCTTTTTGAAGTTGCGGCTATTCATCTGAACACTGAACTCGTCACCCAGGACAAGGGTAATCGTGAGTGTGCCGTTGGCATCATCAATTTCATTCTTCCGTTCGGCATCCAAAACAACCTGTTCCAGGCTCTTGAAGTCCTCATAGGGAACGGACAAGGAAACGTTGCTGATGATCTTAATGCGCTGGGTGACCATCTTATGACGGCGGGAACACCAGACCGGCAGGCCGTCATATTGCTGATACGCTGATACAACTTTGTGAACAGCGGAAAGAGTCTTGCCCTTGCCAAACAGCCCCACATAGGCCACCAGTTCGCCGGTATGGTAGAGATTCCGCATATTGTATTTGAAATAGTGATACAGATCCATGACACCATATCGCACCGAAGAAACCGGGTGAGAGACCACACAACGGAATTTGGGAAACGCGATCAGAAGAAAGGCTACCGCAATAGCAGCTATAAATTTCATCTAAACCACCGCCAATTACAAAAGATTTGAACAATGGCGGCAATGACCCGGAACACAGCCGACACCAGAACAACACAGACAAAGACCGTCAGCAAATAGGGGATGAGCGCTGCCAGCGTGTCCGGCGGCGTAACATCAAGCCCGCAAATGCTGAAAAACTGTGCTACTACCTGCACCATTACAACCCCTCCTTTACGATCCGAAACAAAAAGCCGATCACCAGAGAAAGTAAGATCAGCAAAAGCAATCCCTCCGTCACTGTGTAATCCTCAAATTTAGTGGTGAGAAGCGGCCGATCCGGCGTAACCGGCACGGCCTCGGCGGTTGTTGTCGTTGTACCATCGGCAGCGGAAGCTACCACTTCACCGGCCGCAATCGTATTCACATCATTTTCCATAGTTACCCTCCTTAATCCGAAAACACCCGGCCAATGAACCAGATCAGCAGACCGGCCACAATAGACCAGATGAACACATCCCACCAGCTGAACGTAAAACCAAAGACAGTCATAGGCGTTTTGAAAATTGCAACGGCAGAAGCAAACAAATTGCCCAATGCTTCCATATGACTACCTCCCCAGAATCCGCCGAATAACGGCGGCAGCTATCAGAAGAATAAGCCCCAGATTCAAAATGGTAAAGAACTCCGGGGGGAGGAACGGAAAGACCGCCGTTAAAAAACTGGTGAAGCCGCCAAAGATCCCCACAATCTTTTCGCCCAGGGCTTTAAAAAGATCGAATATCCCGCCAAGCGCTTCCACGCCTTTGGTCAGCAACTTAAGAACGCCGGAAATAATGCCTTTAACCACATCACCCACCGTTGCAAGCAGCTTTTCAATCAGACCACCAATGCCGCCGCTGGGCGTGTCCGGCGTCACCGTACCACCGCCGGTCCCGGAGCCGCCCGAAGTCGTGCCGTAATAATAGTTATAAGTAATCGTGTTACCGTTGCTGTCCGTCAGCTTCACGCAAGCGTTATCATCACCATAGGACACCGTACCGCTTTTATAGGTGCTGTTGTCGGTGGTGTAATTATAAGTGCGGGTGGAGTAATCATATTGCCAATCGGTCACATTATAGGTTGCACCGGTAGCCGGGTTATTCACCTTTTTATTGGCTTCATCCATCAGATACACATTTTCGGCTATGACCTGGGTGCCGTTATCGCCGGTGTAGGTATAATTGCCGCATAGGCTACCAGTGCGGGTGTCTGATACAGTCGCCGCCTGTACGGCAGACGGTTCAACGAAGCAGAAAAAAGTAAGATCGTAAACAACAGATTGATCAGCAGAACCGGAAATGTGAAAATAATGGACACCTAAACCATCAGACGAAAGGGAAAGAACTTGATCACCAGAATTTCTAAATCCCTCATCCCGAACTAAACCAAGTACAGTACTATTATAGTAGGCATTTTTAACAGTGATAGGCAAATTTGGCAAATTAGGAGAGCCGGTAGAACCCGCAAAAATAATTGAATATTTGCCAGCAACAGGTGCCAACAAGCCGGCAACGTTATAATCAACAGTCGCAGAATAAGTAGACTGCGGAGCAAAATCGCCAACAATATGATTTTTTGTAACCGTTTCATGATGTGTCGAAGCATACCGGGACGCAGAACTAAAAGTAAGATTTAAGGGGATATAAAAACCCTTGCTACCTACTAACGTTGTTCCAAGGTTTTTTTGCATATCGGCAGTATAAGCTTCATAGCCGGATTGCCCGGTAAGATTCTTCCACCAAGCCACGACATTATCAGCGCCAAACTTTCCACTTGCATAATCAACAACAAATTCCCAAAAAGTCCTATTAGTTGATGTATCCACCGCAAAGGCCGGAACAACACAAGAAATACTTATTGCAAATATGCAGAAAACCGTTATAATTTTCTTAAAGACTTTCACAAAATCACCTCCAAGGAGTGTTAGAAATGAATAGCTACATACAAGCGCAGGTAACAAACATGATTGCTATGACAAAAAGCTTTGAACAAACTTGCGACTTTGCCGCCATACAGGACGACGGCATAAAATCAAGAGATGAAGAAAAGCAATTAAAAAAGATCAGAGCCGCCACCCAAGCCTTTAGAAAAGCATTGGAAACCCTTTGAAAAAAGGACAAGCGTAATAGCTTGTCCTTTTCCCTTTGTAACACAGTTGACACGCACCGTCAGCTCAGATCAACGACGCAACCATGCAACCATGTGTTACCATTTGAATTCGTTGACCTCCGGATGCCGCTTGAGCCAGATCATAGCCACAACGATAAAGGCCAGGCCGCCAATGCAGCCGATAACGTGCAGGCAGCCAACCAGCCAGATCAAAAAATCAGCCATATGTTGAAAGAGCATCAATCCCACCTCCCCCGCCTTTGGCTTTTACCCTGGGCAGCATCCTTAAGCATGAGGAACACGCCAAAGGCCACAGCGCACAGGTAGAACGTAAGGAAAAAGGCAAAGACCCCCACGCCCATCATATTTTGCAGGGTGCTGTCAAAAAGGCCCAGCACCGAAAGAACAAAATCAGTCATGAACACCTCCAGAGAGATAAGGGACAGGGCGAAGCCCTGCCCCCTCGTTCCGGCCTTAGTGAGAAGCCTTTTTCAGCTTCTTAAAAACGCCAACAGCCGTGCCGATCAGACCCGCCGCCAGGAACACAACAAGCAGAGGATTACCCGTAATCATACCGAAAACGGAGGTAACCACAGTGCCCAGGGAAGTCACGCCACCGGTAATAGCTTCCATACCGCCACCCGTGGTAGTGGTTTCCGCCAGCAAAACAGCAGATACACCCATACCACTTTCTCCTTCCTTTAAAACTTATTTGTAACACATCTGCAAAGCACCGTCGCCGCCGATCAGCGCCGCAGCCGTGCAAACGTGTGTTACACTAATTGCTAAATCTCCCGCATACGAGAGACAGAATTTTGAACGGACTTCATTTCTTCAGCCGTTTCACGCATCAGACATTCAAGCATAGCGAGCCGAGCAGAAGTGTTTTTAAGTTGCTGACGCTTGATATTAAGCTCCCTATCAAGCTGGGCGATCTCTTTTTGACGCTGATCCTTGACCATATAGCAGTTATAAACCAGACGTTCAAACTTCTGGTTAAAATTGTCACCCACCTGCTGATTGATGATCTCCATCATCTCATCAGAAAACCGAATGGAACGAATATTATTTTTGAGCATTTTCAAGCCCTCCGAAGTATTTATTTATCTTTGTTGCCAGCCGTTCAAAGCGGTGCTGCTTGAGCAGCGCTTCATATTTTGGATTTGGAGCCGTATTGCGATTATCTACCATGTGTTTAAACTCGTTGATACCGTATAGCTCTATCGCACAGGAGATTGCATTCCCCCAGCGATCCACCACATTTTTCTTTAACTTCTCCTCGTTGTAGTCCATGCCAGGGGAACGATAAATGCTTATTGGTGTTACAACATCAAGAACATTCAACCAGTAGGGCCGCATCTGCCAGCGCCATTTATTCTCATCGGTATCGTCCGGAATAACATAGCGCAGGTAATTAAGCAGCACTCCGGAGAACGCTTCACCAATACCCAACGGTATACCCATGAATTGAACGGCTCTATCATCACGAAGTTGTATTTCTATACGTATCCAATGCGTACCGGCTTCACAATGCCGTTCTGCCGCCTTATCGTAAATACGAATTAAGACCTTACTTTGAGGACTGCCAACCTGTACCGTGGAACCTTTGCTAGACAGTGTAGCTTCCCAATAGTTGGAACGCCCCACCCAGTTACCGGCCCGGGTATCCTCAAAAATCTGGTTAATGTCAAGTATGCCAGAATGATCATCAAAGGCCACGTCAAGACGAGTGATCTTTAGACCATTTGAAGTAATCCAGTGAAAAAGGTTTTCCCAACCAATTTTTGAAAGCGTCTCGAACGTTCGGCAACCTTGGCCGGACATTTCCACCCAAATACCCATATCTTCACGACCGTGATAATGGATTGAGATACAAGAGAAATACTTCCTGTCCTGGTATCCGTGTGCGCCTTTTATCTCTTGCCAGGGGCAAGCAGTAAGACCGAGAGCTTCAATTATTTGTTCGGGCGTATGTACTTTACTGGTAAAAGAAAGCCAGTCGTAAAGAACAATATCTTCTCCACTATCCACAAGAACACCCCCTAAATCAGCTTCCTTGTAGGTAGTGCCCCCCTGTTAGCGGGGGGGGGCACGCCCCGGGGAGCTACCCCGGGGCGCCAGGTACCACTTATCAGGCCTTGATAGGTACCATGTAGGAAACCTTTTTCGAGCTATCAAAATAGCACTGCACCGTTGTGCCCGGCTGGATGCCTTCAAAGACCTTAGGAGAGACACAACTATACTTCATGGCCTTCTGACCATTAAAATGATAATCGTCTGTCTCAGCGCCTTTGAACGACTCCAGAACAAAAACGTTGCAGTAATCCATCGTGTTCCCTCGATCGGTTTGGAACCGACCATAGCCATAACCTACAAAAATCTTTTCTTCCATGAAATGTTCCTCCATCCCCCGGTTTGTTTCCGGGTAAAAAAATAGGACAGGCGAACAAGCCTTTTTGCCTTTCGACAAAAAATGCTCTTTTTCGCTTGTCCAATTACAATATAGAACTTGCCCTGGCAGATGTCAAGATAAATTTTGACAACAACAGGAAATAATTCCCTTTTCGACACTTTTTGCAAGAAACCATGGTACAATGGACGGAGGAACAGGAAGCGCCCTACGGGCGCTTGGTTGTTCAAAAAAGGCAATGTGCCAGAGGGGAAACAGCAGCACATCAAGAAGCGCCGGGGGAACCGATACCCAATGCCAGGAGCTACGGTTGCTCAGGCCAGCCGCTGCGCTCTGGCCTATCCTTGCGAAAAAATCACGTTTTAATCTGCGAATGGTGGAGGAACGAATGATGAAAAAGCAACACTACATGACCAACGACGAACGGCAAAAGCTGGAAGCCCTTTACAACGCTGGTATGTCTATCAGCAGAATTGCAAAGGAACTGGGCTTTTGCCGTCAAACTATCTATAACGAGATACGCACCGGCCTATACCAGCATGAAAAGGATTTCGGCCCGGTCTGGCAATACTCAGCAGACAAGGCACAGCAAAAGCACGCATACGCCCAAACAGCAAAAGGAAGGCCTTTGAAGATAGACCACAACCACGATCTGGCGAGCTACCTTGAAAGCAAGATTGTAAAAGAGAAGTATTCCCCTGCCGCCGCTCTGGCCGCCGCCCGGAAAGACGGCTTTACAGACACCGTATGCGTAAACACCCTATACAGCTACATTGACAAGCAAATATTTCTCCACCTGACCAACAAAAACCTATGGATTAAAGCTAAGAAGAAAAAGCACAACCAACCGGTGCAACGGATCGCACATCCGCTATTACCCAGCATCACAGACCGTCCAAACTATATCAATAAGCGGGAAGGCTTCGGGCACTGGGAAATGGATCTTGTCATAGGGAAGAAAGACACCAGGGCCGTGTTACTGACCCTGACAGAGCGGATCACCCGGCAAGAAATGATCTTCAAACTGCCGAACCGTAAAGCAGAAACCATTGTTGGGCTTTTCAACCGACTTGAAAAAACAATTCCCAATTTCAAACAAAAATTCCAGAGCATCACCACCGACAACGGAAGCGAATTTTTAAACTTCACCGGCCTTGTGCGATCCATCCACGGCGGCAAGCGCTTTGACCTCTATTACTGTCACAGCTATGCTGCCTGGGAAAAGGGCAGTTGTGAGAATCACAATCGCATGATCCGGCGCTGGTTCCCCAAAGGAACCGACTTCACGCATATTTCCCAGAAGCGTATAAACGAAATAGTCCTATGGATGAATCATTATCCCCGAAAAATATTGGGATGGAACAGCCCGGCAGAACTGGCGGCGTAACACATAATTTTGCTTCAGTAATGCTGATCAGCGCCGCAGCCATCACATAGTTGTGTTACAATGGCAAGGCCCCCGCCCCCCGGACAAGCCGGGGCGGGGCGGGGGCCTCTTCTTTATGCTGTCTTTTTGCGGCTTTTTCGCCAACGCCGGGACGGTTTTTCCACCCCGTCCATGTTTGTTTGATTGCCATTTTGTTGGAGCGCCAAGATTTCTTCCTCGGTCATCATGGCACCGTCCTGCATATCCTTTTTTAGATTTCCCACACACGCCAGCGTATCATATGCATTGTAATCCTTGTCTTTCACGAACCAGCACCGCCGTGCTGTTGGCGTCAACAAACGAGCATTTGTAGCGTTCTCCATCTCCCAGGCGTCATAAATATTATTGCCCTGCAATCTCCAAGTTTTGTCGCAGTCAACAACATAGCTTGTCACCTGCCGAAGCAGCGCATCCACCTGCATGAATCGCTGGGCAGTGTAAAACAGACTGATATAGTAATGGCGGCAGGTGAGCAGCGTATTCAAAAAGAGCGGATCAATATTCTTTTTGAAGTTGCGGCTATTCATCTGAACACTGAACTCGTCACCCAGGACAAGGGTAATCGTGAGTGTGCCGTTGGCATCATCAATTTCATTCTTCCGTTCGGCATCCAAAACAACCTGTTCCAGGCTCTTGAAGTCCTCATAGGGAACGGACAAGGAAACGTTGCTGATGATCTTAATGCGCTGGGTGACCATCTTATGACGGCGGGAACACCAGACCGGCAGGCCGTCATATTGCTGATACGCTGATACAACTTTGTGAACAGCGGAAAGAGTCTTGCCCTTGCCAAACAGCCCCACATAGGCCACCAGTTCGCCGGTATGGTAGAGATTCCGCATATTGTATTTGAAATAGTGATACAGATCCATGACACCATATCGCACCGAAGAAACCGGGTGAGAGACCACACAACGGAATTTGGGAAACGCGATCAGAAGAAAGGCTACCGCAATAGCAGCTATAAATTTCATCTAAACCACCGCCAATTACAAAAGATTTGAACAATGGCGGCAATGACCCGGAACACAGCCGACACCAGAACAACACAGACAAAGACCGTCAGCAAATAGGGGATGAGCGCTGCCAGCGTGTCCGGCGGCGTAACATCAAGCCCGCAAATGCTGAAAAACTGTGCTACTACCTGCACCATTACAACCCCTCCTTTACGATCCGAAACAAAAAGCCGATCACCAGAGAAAGTAAGATCAGCAAAAGCAATCCCTCCGTCACTGTGTAATCCTCAAATTTAGTGGTGAGAAGCGGCCGATCCGGCGTAACCGGCACGGCCTCGGCGGTTGTTGTCGTTGTACCATCGGCAGCGGAAGCTACCACTTCACCGGCCGCAATCGTATTCACATCATTTTCCATAGTTACCCTCCTTAATCCGAAAACACCCGGCCAATGAACCAGATCAGCAGACCGGCCACAATAGACCAGATGAACACATCCCACCAGCTGAACGTAAAACCAAAGACAGTCATAGGCGTTTTGAAAATTGCAACGGCAGAAGCAAACAAATTGCCCAATGCTTCCATATGACTACCTCCCCAGAATCCGCCGAATAACGGCGGCAGCTATCAGAAGAATAAGCCCCAGATTCAAAATGGTAAAGAACTCCGGGGGGAGGAACGGAAAGACCGCCGTTAAAAAACTGGTGAAGCCGCCAAAGATCCCCACAATCTTTTCGCCCAGGGCTTTAAAAAGATCGAATATCCCGCCAAGCGCTTCCACGCCTTTGGTCAGCAACTTAAGAACGCCGGAAATAATGCCTTTAACCACATCACCCACCGTTGCAAGCAGCTTTTCAATCAGACCACCAATGCCGCCGCTGGGCGTGTCCGGCGTCACCGTACCACCGCCGGTCCCGGAGCCGCCCGAAGTCGTGCCGTAATAATAGTTATAAGTAATCGTGTTACCGTTGCTGTCCGTCAGCTTCACGCAAGCGTTATCATCACCATAGGACACCGTACCGCTTTTATAGGTGCTGTTGTCGGTGGTGTAATTATAAGTGCGGGTGGAGTAATCATATTGCCAATCGGTCACATTATAGGTTGCACCGGTAGCCGGGTTATTCACCTTTTTATTGGCTTCATCCATCAGATACACATTTTCGGCTATGACCTGGGTGCCGTTATCGCCGGTGTAGGTATAATTGCCGCATAGGCTACCAGTGCGGGTGTCTGATACAGTCGCCGCCTGTACGGCAGACGGTTCAACGAAGCAGAAAAAAGTAAGATCGTAAACAACAGATTGATCAGCAGAACCGGAAATGTGAAAATAATGGACACCTAAACCATCAGACGAAAGGGAAAGAACTTGATCACCAGAATTTCTAAATCCCTCATCCCGAACTAAACCAAGTACAGTACTATTATAGTAGGCATTTTTAACAGTGATAGGCAAATTTGGCAAATTAGGAGAGCCGGTAGAACCCGCAAAAATAATTGAATATTTGCCAGCAACAGGTGCCAACAAGCCGGCAACGTTATAATCAACAGTCGCAGAATAAGTAGACTGCGGAGCAAAATCGCCAACAATATGATTTTTTGTAACCGTTTCATGATGTGTCGAAGCATACCGGGACGCAGAACTAAAAGTAAGATTTAAGGGGATATAAAAACCCTTGCTACCTACTAACGTTGTTCCAAGGTTTTTTTGCATATCGGCAGTATAAGCTTCATAGCCGGATTGCCCGGTAAGATTCTTCCACCAAGCCACGACATTATCAGCGCCAAACTTTCCACTTGCATAATCAACAACAAATTCCCAAAAAGTCCTATTAGTTGATGTATCCACCGCAAAGGCCGGAACAACACAAGAAATACTTATTGCAAATATGCAGAAAACCGTTATAATTTTCTTAAAGACTTTCACAAAATCACCTCCAAGGAGTGTTAGAAATGAATAGCTACATACAAGCGCAGGTAACAAACATGATTGCTATGACAAAAAGCTTTGAACAAACTTGCGACTTTGCCGCCATACAGGACGACGGCATAAAATCAAGAGATGAAGAAAAGCAATTAAAAAAGATCAGAGCCGCCACCCAAGCCTTTAGAAAAGCATTGGAAACCCTTTGAAAAAAGGACAAGCGTAATAGCTTGTCCTTTTCCCTTTGTAACACAGTTGACACGCACCGTCAGCTCAGATCAACGACGCAACCATGCAACCATGTGTTACCATTTGAATTCGTTGACCTCCGGATGCCGCTTGAGCCAGATCATAGCCACAACGATAAAGGCCAGGCCGCCAATGCAGCCGATAACGTGCAGGCAGCCAACCAGCCAGATCAAAAAATCAGCCATATGTTGAAAGAGCATCAATCCCACCTCCCCCGCCTTTGGCTTTTACCCTGGGCAGCATCCTTAAGCATGAGGAACACGCCAAAGGCCACAGCGCACAGGTAGAACGTAAGGAAAAAGGCAAAGACCCCCACGCCCATCATATTTTGCAGGGTGCTGTCAAAAAGGCCCAGCACCGAAAGAACAAAATCAGTCATGAACACCTCCAGAGAGATAAGGGACAGGGCGAAGCCCTGCCCCCTCGTTCCGGCCTTAGTGAGAAGCCTTTTTCAGCTTCTTAAAAACGCCAACAGCCGTGCCGATCAGACCCGCCGCCAGGAACACAACAAGCAGAGGATTACCCGTAATCATACCGAAAACGGAGGTAACCACAGTGCCCAGGGAAGTCACGCCACCGGTAATAGCTTCCATACCGCCACCCGTGGTAGTGGTTTCCGCCAGCAAAACAGCAGATACACCCATACCACTTTCTCCTTCCTTTAAAACTTATTTGTAACACATCTGCAAAGCACCGTCGCCGCCGATCAGCGCCGCAGCCGTGCAAACGTGTGTTACACTAATTGCTAAATCTCCCGCATACGAGAGACAGAATTTTGAACGGACTTCATTTCTTCAGCCGTTTCACGCATCAGACATTCAAGCATAGCGAGCCGAGCAGAAGTGTTTTTAAGTTGCTGACGCTTGATATTAAGCTCCCTATCAAGCTGGGCGATCTCTTTTTGACGCTGATCCTTGACCATATAGCAGTTATAAACCAGACGTTCAAACTTCTGGTTAAAATTGTCACCCACCTGCTGATTGATGATCTCCATCATCTCATCAGAAAACCGAATGGAACGAATATTATTTTTGAGCATTTTCAAGCCCTCCGAAGTATTTATTTATCTTTGTTGCCAGCCGTTCAAAGCGGTGCTGCTTGAGCAGCGCTTCATATTTTGGATTTGGAGCCGTATTGCGATTATCTACCATGTGTTTAAACTCGTTGATACCGTATAGCTCTATCGCACAGGAGATTGCATTCCCCCAGCGATCCACCACATTTTTCTTTAACTTCTCCTCGTTGTAGTCCATGCCAGGGGAACGATAAATGCTTATTGGTGTTACAACATCAAGAACATTCAACCAGTAGGGCCGCATCTGCCAGCGCCATTTATTCTCATCGGTATCGTCCGGAATAACATAGCGCAGGTAATTAAGCAGCACTCCGGAGAACGCTTCACCAATACCCAACGGTATACCCATGAATTGAACGGCTCTATCATCACGAAGTTGTATTTCTATACGTATCCAATGCGTACCGGCTTCACAATGCCGTTCTGCCGCCTTATCGTAAATACGAATTAAGACCTTACTTTGAGGACTGCCAACCTGTACCGTGGAACCTTTGCTAGACAGTGTAGCTTCCCAATAGTTGGAACGCCCCACCCAGTTACCGGCCCGGGTATCCTCAAAAATCTGGTTAATGTCAAGTATGCCAGAATGATCATCAAAGGCCACGTCAAGACGAGTGATCTTTAGACCATTTGAAGTAATCCAGTGAAAAAGGTTTTCCCAACCAATTTTTGAAAGCGTCTCGAACGTTCGGCAACCTTGGCCGGACATTTCCACCCAAATACCCATATCTTCACGACCGTGATAATGGATTGAGATACAAGAGAAATACTTCCTGTCCTGGTATCCGTGTGCGCCTTTTATCTCTTGCCAGGGGCAAGCAGTAAGACCGAGAGCTTCAATTATTTGTTCGGGCGTATGTACTTTACTGGTAAAAGAAAGCCAGTCGTAAAGAACAATATCTTCTCCACTATCCACAAGAACACCCCCTAAATCAGCTTCCTTGTAGGTAGTGCCCCCCTGTTAGCGGGGGGGGGCACGCCCCGGGGAGCTACCCCGGGGCGCCAGGTACCACTTATCAGGCCTTGATAGGTACCATGTAGGAAACCTTTTTCGAGCTATCAAAATAGCACTGCACCGTTGTGCCCGGCTGGATGCCTTCAAAGACCTTAGGAGAGACACAACTATACTTCATGGCCTTCTGACCATTAAAATGATAATCGTCTGTCTCAGCGCCTTTGAACGACTCCAGAACAAAAACGTTGCAGTAATCCATCGTGTTCCCTCGATCGGTTTGGAACCGACCATAGCCATAACCTACAAAAATCTTTTCTTCCATGAAATGTTCCTCCATCCCCCGGTTTGTTTCCGGGTAAAAAAATAGGACAGGCGAACAAGCCTTTTTGCCTTTCGACAAAAAATGCTCTTTTTCGCTTGTCCAATTACAATATAGAACTTGCC
>Ga0183100_1000452_pt1 | contig 33650 bp, 20 predicted proteins | sample Biomet2_FD_127789 | JGI IMG/M metagenome (GOLD analysis project Ga0183100, IMG submission 127789) | Microbial communities from bioreactor (seeded with anoxic lake sediment) at LBNL, California, USA - Biofuel metagenome 2 | ecosystem: Engineered > Bioreactor > Anaerobic > Unclassified ... | reverse complement strand
GGGCAGTACTATTTGAGCTAATGATAATATTTCGGACTCTTCCATAAAACAAAAATAATAAATTACTCTTGATTAATCTTCTTTATCCCCACAATATATCGCCTGAGCCATTTTTTTGGAAAAACAGAGTAACACAATTTAGGCTGAACTCTAATAAGAATTCAGCCCTTTATTTTCACTTAATAAATTTTTTTACTGGACAGTAATAAAATCTATAGTATCCTCACCGGGAATCGAACCCGGATCAACGGTTTAGGAAACCGTCGTTCTATCCATTGAACTATGAGGACAAACAATCGAATTGCAAAGTTAGTTTTTTATTTTTGAAAAGTATGAGGGTGTTCTGCATTTTCTTGGTGATGCAGAGGCTGATAATGAATGTAAAGTGCCCTTTACAAAAAGTGGGAGGCATAGATGCAATGTCTTAAAAAACACTTAAACAAGTACGTTTCAGAAAAAAACTAGCAACTTCATAGATCCTTTGGACAAGAGTATTGTGTACTTTTGTAAGGATTAAATAGGAACGAGCAGTAGAAAAAGTAGTAAAATGACTAAATATAAGAAATTATGAGAGCTAAAGATTTAGAAACGTACGGTATCAATGGCACGACCGAGATACTTTACAATCCTTCTTATGAGGTATTGTTTAACGAGGAGACCAACGAAGGTCTTTCAGGTTATGACAGAGGACAGGAAACGGAACTGGGCGCCATCAACGTAATGACGGGTGTATATACAGGACGTTCTCCCAAAGACAAATTTATCGTAGATGATGAGACTTCTCACAATACGGTTTGGTGGGATAGCGAAGAATACCACAATGATAATCATCGCGCTTCTACAGAAGCATGGAATGCAGTTAAGGAACTTGCAAAGAAAGAACTGTCCAACAAAAAACTATATGTTATAGATGGTTTTTGTGGAGCGAACAAAGACACGCGTATGAAAGTGCGCTTCATTATGGAAGTAGCTTGGCAGGCTCATTTCGTTATGAATATGTTCATTCGTCCTCAAAATCAAGAGGAATTTGATCAGAAACCAGATTTTGTTGTTTATAATGCTTCAAAGGCAAAAGTAGAAAACTTCAAGGAACTTGGTCTGCATTCTGAAACTGCAGTTGTTTTCAATGTAACCTCCAAGGAACAAGTTATCATTAACACTTGGTATGGTGGAGAAATGAAGAAAGGTATGTTCTCTATGATGAACTACTTCTTGCCTCTTAAGGGTATTGCTGCTATGCATTGCTCTGCCAATACCGACATGAAGGGAAACAATACTGCAATTTTCTTTGGCCTTTCTGGAACCGGAAAAACAACTCTTTCCACTGACCCGAAACGTAAATTGATTGGTGATGATGAGCATGGATGGGACGATAATGGTGTATTCAATTTCGAAGGTGGTTGTTATGCTAAGGTTATCAATCTGGACAAAGAAGCAGAACCAGACATTTACAATGCCATTCGTCGTGATGCACTGTTGGAGAATGTAACGGTTGATGAAGCTGGAACAATTGATTTTGCAGATAAGAGTATTACAGAAAACACACGTGTTTCTTATCCTATCTACCATATTAAGAATATCGTCCGCCCAGTTAGTCATGGCCCAGCTGCCAAACAGGTTATTTTTCTCTCTGCTGATGCGTTCGGTGTATTGCCTCCTGTTTCAATTTTGACTCCGGAGCAGACAAAATATTATTTCCTCTCTGGTTTTACAGCTAAGCTTGCAGGAACAGAGCGAGGGATTACAGAGCCTACTCCTACTTTTTCTGCATGCTTCGGTCAGGCATTTTTGGAATTGCATCCTACAAAATATGCTGAAGAACTAGTTAAGCATATGGAAAAGAGTGGTGCCAAAGCCTATTTGGTAAACACCGGCTGGAACGGTACCGGCAAGCGCATCTCTATTCGTGATACCAGAGGTATTATTGATGCCATCCTGAATCATTCTATCGATGAGGCTCCTACAAAACAGATTCCTTACTTTAATTTCACTGTTCCTACAAAGTTGGAAGGTGTTGATACCAAGATTCTTGATCCGCGTGACACCTATGCATGTGCCGAAGAGTGGAATAAGAAAGCAGAGGATTTGGCTGCACGTTTCATTAAGAACTTCAAGAAATATGAAGGTAATGAAGCTGGCAAGACCCTTGAAGGTGCTGGACCAAAACTTTAAGATGTGAATTAGAGAATACATGTTCGTATTAGGAAAGGGGCTTATTCATGTAAATGAATAAGTCCTTTTCTGTGTTCAAAAAGAATAACAGCTGTCTCTCTACAAACTTAAGAAATCGTGTTTCATGCTGTTTAATACATCAGAGGTTGTCAAAGTTCGTTATTATGAAAAATGTTTTTTTCTGCTTTTAATTTAAATAGGTGTGAGCTTTTACATAGCCTGTTTTTCATTCTGAATTTAAACAAATCATGAAAAACGGGTTAAGTGGAAAGAATATCTTATCTTTGTCTATTGTTAAAATATTGAAGATTATTTCTTCATAAAATCAATCGATATGAAAAACTCAAAATATTCTCAAATTCTCTTGTCCTTAATTTTTATTGTTTGTGGTTTTCCTATATGTATGGCAAATTGTTTTGAAAAAAATACAGATATATCTAAGAAATCAATATCCAGTTCGATACCTGCTCACATTCCTGTAACTATATCTGAAACAGATACAAAGAATAAGGTGACCATTTATACCACAACGGTCTCAGGTTCTTCTTTGATGAAGACGAATACAAAAATTTATCCAATGTCAACAAATTCATCATATAATGTGGTGTTAAATCCTTTTCAGAAATTTCAAAAAATGGATGGATTTGGAGCAGCCATCACATACTCTTCAGCTTATAATTTACTTAAAATGAAGCCTGAAAATCGAAAGAAGTTTTTAGAAGAAACTTATTCAGAAACAAACGGGTATGGATTTAGTTATGTGCGCATTTCGATTGGTTGTTCTGATTTTTCCAGCAAGGAATACACTTGCTGTGATAAGCGTGGGCTTGAAAACTTTGGATTAACAACAGATGAAATAGACTATGTGATTCCAGTTTTGAAAGAAATTTTGGCTATAAATCCAAAGGTGAAGATCATTGGTTCTCCCTGGACTTGTCCGCGTTGGATGAAAGTTGTTGATTTGAAAAATAAAATGCCCTATGACAGTTGGACTGATGGTCATATCGATCCTCAATTTTATTCGGATTATTCTAGCTATTTCATAAAATGGATACAGGCGTTTGAAAAGAATGGAATAAAAATATATGCTGTGACGCCCCAAAATGAACCACTGAACCACGGGAATTGTGCGTCGACATATTTACCTTGGGAAGAAGAGGCTGAATTTGTAAAAGTGATGGCAGCTTCTTTTAAACGTAATAAGTTGGATACAAAAATTTATGTATTTGACCATAACTATAATTATGATAATGTGTCTTCTCAAAACGATTATCCGATTAATGTTTATGATGCTATGGGCAATTCGGAAGGATCCGAATATGTTGTGGGGTCAGCATATCATAATTACGGTGGCTCAAATGAAGAGTTAAATGATATTCATGAGAAACATCCTGACAAAAAAATGATATTCTCGGAGGCTTCTATTGGAACTTGGAATGGTGGCCGAGAATTGCAAAAGAGTTTGCTACGCGATATGGAGGAGATTGCCTTAGGTACTGTAAATCGCTGGTGTTCGGCTGTAATTGTATGGAACTTGATGCTGGATATGCAGCGTGGCCCCAATCTGGATGGTGGTTGTCAAACTTGTTATGGAGCTGTGGATATTGATAAGGATTACCAGACCATACATAAGAACTCTCATTATTATGTGATAGCTCATTTGGCAGCGGTTGTTCGTCCTGAAGCTGTACGAATTGGATTGTCTGGATCTGTTCTGGGTGAGGTTGGTCTGAGTGCCGCAGCTTTCAAAAACCCAGATGGTAGTTTTGCCGTCATTTTTTGTAATGACAATTCATCGGAACGTTTTTTGGTAATTGCAGATGGGAAAAAACAATTTTCTTGTCAACTGCCGCCTTACAGCGTAGTGTCTTGCAAATGGTAATTGATTGATATGAAATGATTAAAGTGTCCTTTCGCCTTTTATGCTCGTTTTGAAAAGTTCTATTTTCATTAAGTCAATTTTAATACAATAATTGTAGTCATAATCTGTTTTGTTGATTTTCGATAATCAGGGGTGTGCCGTGATGTGTTTATTTCCAAAATTTTTGTAAATGATTTGATTGAATTTTATCAGGAAGAATCTGGTCCCATACAAAAAGGTTAAGTTTTTTACTGTATTTCTCGAAAAAACGCTTTTTTGATCGTTTGGAGTGAGATTCGCTCCTCTTGTGTAAAGCGTAACATGCGTAACGGAATGATTTATTTAAACACGGGCCACGGTGAAAAGTCATTTAGTAATGGTATTCTGCATTTACTTTTTGCAAATGCTTTCAAGAGGAGAGCGAGTATAGAAAAAAGGAAATTCTTTCAAAAAGTAGAGATTAAACATGAATTTTTTTTCACTGTGGCATGTTTGAAGGAAAAGTTATGCAAATAAAAAGTTTTGTTTCACGCTTTGTCCTTCAATGGACTTAAACTAACTTTGCAAAAAAGAAAAGAAGGAGCATGATGGGTTCTGAAAAAAAAATATCTGTAGTGATGTGTACCTATAATGGGGAACGTTTTCTTCGAGAACAACTTGATTCTATTCTGAATCAAACATTGTTACCTGTAGAAATTATTGTACAGGACGATGGAAGTACGGACTCTACTTATGAGATTCTTATAGAATATGCAGCTAAAAGTTCTCTCATTAAACCATTTAAAAATGATGGAGTCCACGGCATCAATTCCAATTTTTTTAGAGCTATGCGACGTGCTTCAGCTAATTACATTGCACTTTGCGACCAAGATGATGTATGGGATGTTGACAAGCTTCTTTTACAGGCAGAATCTATTGGTGATAAAATGCTTTGCAGTGGTTTTTCTGTGCCTTTTTCTACTGAAGGTTATCCCGTATCTTATGATCATCGACGCCCTAATTATCATATTTTGCGTGTTGCTTATTTGGGTGCTTTACATGGCCATACATTTTTGATTAAAAAGGAATTATTGAATTATTTGCCTGATGGAGAACATTGCCCATATCTCTATGACTGGCAATTGCAATTGGTTGCAGCTGCAGCGGAGAGTATTGTTTTTGTGGACCGTACGCTTGTTCATTTTAGACGTTATGAAGGAGCTGCAACAGCAAATTTACCTGTAGATAATCGCTTAGTCAGTAGAAGTACTAGACAATATATAACAACAACTCTGTTTCATCATCGAGAGCTGCAAGCTGCTGTTAGAGAACGCTTCGCAAAGATACTAACGCTGTTAGACAGCTTGCCATTTCAAACACAGGCAATGAAAGAATGCCGTGAAATGGCTTTACTGCAACTTCATCAAGGTTTGAGGGCTTATTGTAAAAGGACCTTTTTTTTTGTATGTCAACGTCGCCATTTGTTTTATGCCGCTGATAATAGGCCTATTTTACTTTGGTTGCGTGCCTTGTATTTTGCGTTTTCGTGTGGATATTATTATCGTTATGTTTTAAAACAAAAAAAATGAACCAGTCGCAATCTGTTTCCGTTGTTATGATTACATACAACGGGGAAAAATATATTCGGGAACAAATAGAGTCTCTGCTTATACAAACGCATCCTTTTACTGAATTGATTGTGCAAGATGATGCATCTACGGATTTTACTAGCGAAATTGTACGAGAATATGCTATGCGGGATGAACGCATTCATTTATTCATTAATGAGAAAAATTTAGGATGGAATAAAAATTTCATGTTGGCTATGAGGCGTGCAACATCCGAGTTTATTGCGTTGAGTGATCAAGACGATATTTGGTACGCGTACAAAATAGAAAAAGAATTGGCTTGTTTGGGCCAAAACGATCTAATCTATAGTTTTTGTGACAAAGGACCTGATTTTGATTCTCGAAAACAGATCGTGAGTCATCCTCAACCTGATTTTGAAAGTCAATTATTTACCTCAAATATTCCCGGTCATGCCATGTTGTTTCGTCGTAGTTTTTTTGAAAATATAGACGTATGGGATCCTCGTATTTCTTATGATTGGTGGTTAGGTCTTCAGGCACATATGCATGGGGGGCTGACTGTGATTCGGGAACCGCTTAATTGGCATCGACCTCATGAAGATTCTGCCACTCTGGTAATGATGAAAGCAGATTGGGATCGAACAAAAAGGAATACATGGCAACCCTATATATATGGTTTGAAGGCTTATCGAAAATTCCAGAAAGTAGCAGTATGGCAGTTTATGTATAGGTATATTCGTGATCATACTTCCGATGATGGTCATACACTTGTTCATGAAATGGCTTCATTGCTGGTTCAGCCTGGACTATGGCCTTTGTTACATCTTTGTTGGATTTGCCTGCTTCATCGAGCAGAAGTACATGATCGCTTTGCAGGAGGTAAAGGACTGAAAAAGCTTCTGAATTGTATCCGCGGTTTTTTTCATCCACTCATTTGGGCTTACAATAATAATACTGCATTTGTTCTCAAAAATAGAGAATGAAAGCATGTGAATATGCTATTTTATACGTAAATTCGCCAACAAATGACAATATGGCCATGAGTAAGAAGGTTTTGCTACGTATTATCTTTCACGTGACACTATTATTGGTGTCTACTCTGCTGATAGTGATTTTTCTGCCTCGTCAGCAGACTTACACCTATGATTATACGGTGGGAAAACCATGGAAATATGGGCAAATTATTGCAGATTTCGATTTCCCTATTTATAAAAGTGAACAAGCTATTCAGGCAGAACGTGACAGTGTTCATAGGCTGTTTGAACCGTACTATTCCATTGATGATAATGAAGGTGAACGGCAGGTACGAAATTTTATAAATGATTATGAAACAGGTAAGATGGGAAAAGTTCCACCATCTTACGTAAAATATGTTACAGCTTGTCTGAAAGATGTTTATGCTAATGGTATTATCGAAAGTGAGGATTATGCAGCTCTGTTAGATAGTGGCGTGGTAAATATTCGCATTGTTGTAGGAACTACCTCTCAGTTGCGGGCGGTCAAGGAACTTTACACCACGCGTTCAGCTTATATGCATATTCTGTTGGGCGATTCTGTTAACTTTAAGCGTGAACTTTTGGGCCAATGCAATGTAAACAATTATTTGTCTACGAACCTGGTAATGAATAAAGTGAAATCACGAGGAGCATATTTGGATTTGCTTTCTTCTATCTCATATGCTAGTGGTATGGTGCAGGCTGGACAAAAAATAATCGATAGAGGTGAAATCGTTTCTGCTCGAACAATAAGTATCTTGGAGTCTATGAAAAAGGAGTCCATCAAGCGGCATTCAGACAGTGGAAAGGAGCGTTTAATTATGCTTGGGCAAGTAGTTAGCGTGATTATGATTTTATTGATGTTTGTGTTATATTTAAAGTTGTTTCGTATAGACTATCTTAACTCATTGCGGAGCCTGTTTTTCCTATACTTTATAGTTGTACTTTTTCCTGTTATAACGTCTTTGGTTCAATATAATACGTCTCAAAGTGTATATCTGATCCCGTATGCCATGGTGCCTATATTTGTTCGCGTGTTTATGGATGCGCGTACATCATTTGTGGCTCATATTGTGAACATTTTGCTTTGTTCTTTGTCGATACATGCACCTTATGAGTTTGTTCTTGTTCAGTTCTTGGCCGGTTCTGTTGCTGTATTTTCCGTAAAGGTATTGTCATCGCGGTCGCAGATTTTTCGATCGGCTTTGCAAGTTACGTTTGCTGCGCTTGTGTTTATGCTCGCATATGATTTGAGTCAAGGGTTGACATTTAAAAATTTTGATCCCTCGTGGTATATCTGCATTTGCATCAATGGTGTTCTGTTGTTGTTTGCCTATCCGATTATGTATGTGATTGAACGTTTGTTTGGATTTACATCGAGTGTAACCCTTATTGAACTCTCTAATGTGAATATGCCTTTGTTGCGGGAAATGTCAAAAGTGGCACGGGGAACATTTAATCATTCTATGCAGGTAGCAAATTTGGCAACGGAAGTAGCAGGTAAAGTTGGAGCCAAAGTCGAGTTAGTGCGTACTGGAGCCTTGTATCATGATATTGGAAAAATAAAAAATCCTGCTTTCTTTACCGAAAATCAGAGTGGAGTCAATCCGCATGACAGTTTAACTGAAGAACGTAGTGCACAAATTATTATTCAGCATGTACCAGATGGATTGGAAATGGCTGAAAAATACAATCTGCCTCCTGTTCTTCGAGGTTTTATTGCTACCCATCACGGTCGTAGTAAAACGAAATATTTTTATATCAATTATGTGAACAAACATCCGAATGAACCTGTAAATGAAGAGCTTTTTACATATCCTGGCCCCAATCCTAGTACTTTAGAGCAAGCTATTTTGATGATGTCGGATTCTGTTGAGGCTGCTTCTCGTAGTTTGGAAGTGATCAATGATGACACATTGCGTAATTTGGTCAACGACATTGTGGATAGCCAGGTGAATGAAGGATATTTCCGGGATTGTCCGATTACATTTCATGATATTGAAGTGGCTAAGGAACAATTTATTTCCAATTTAAAAACTATGTATCATACGCGGATCAGTTATCCTACCCTAGAAAAGTATGTACAGCAAAAGGAAGAAAAGCAAAGTTCTATTTTTGGAAATTACAAAAACTGGAATCACACTCGCCGCGACCGTCGAAAACCTCGTTTTTAGGATGTCTGCAATCTCAAAATAGCAAACTTTTTATGACAACATCCAAAGCAATTACCTTGACGAGCTCTAAAAAAGAAATCTCCATCCTGATTATTTATACGGGAGGAACAATTGGAATGTATAAAAATTCGGAGACTGGTACATTAAGCAATTTCGATTTTCAGCATTTGGAACATATGGTGCCGGAGTTGCATCAATTTGGTTTCAATCTGTCAAGCTATGCTTTTTCTCCGCCGATTGATTCGAGTAATATGGCGCCACAAGATTGGATAAGATTGGTGCATATTATTTCTGATAACTATGAGAAGTTTGATGGTTTTGTCGTGTTGCATGGCACGGATACGATGGCTTATACCGCGAGTGCCTTGAGCTTTATGCTTGAAAACTTGCGAAAACCAGTTATTCTTACAGGTTCACAATTACCCATTGGTGAGTTACGTACAGACGGGAAAGAAAATTTGTTGACTGCAGTAGAAATTGCAGCTGCAAAAAATACTCATGGCGATACCATGGTACCGGAAGTGTGTATCTTTTTTGAAAATCGTCTTATGCGGGGTAATCGCACAACTAAAATTAACGCAGAGGGTTTCAATGCCTTTCGTTCTTTTAATTATCATTCGCTAGCTCATGCTGGTATTCATTTACGCTATGAACGCCAATATATTCGCCGTATTGACCCCAGTAGACCTTTTAAACCGCATGATAAGTTAGATACTCACCTTCTTGTAGTAACTCTTTTTCCTGGTGTTCGTCGCGAGTATTTTTCGGCTATTTTGGGTATAGAAGATATTAGGGCTGTAGTCCTGAAGACCTTTGGATCAGGGAATGCCCCTCAACAACCGTGGTTGATAGAGAAGTTCCTCGATTTACAACGTCGCGGAGTGGTGGTAGTTAACGTGACACAATGCTCTGAGGGTGCTGTGGAAATGGGCCGCTACGAAACAGGACAGCAATTACTTCAATGTGGAGTAGTTAACGGTTATGACAGTACGATAGAGTGTGTGATTACGAAATTAATGTTTCTTTTAGGACAAGGTTTTGAGGGCGATGCCTTACGTCGCAGTTTGAATGAGCCTCTTGCGGGAGAATTTACGAAGGACAGATAGTTCTCCTTAAGTTGTTTTAAGAAAAGAGGAAATAACTAAACTTCAGCATAAGACGAAGCGAAAGAAAGGTAATCTCCTTAAGGAGATAAGGCTGCAGTCCTATTTTTGTTATTCAGGATTCCAAGATATTTTAAAAATGAGTGTGGTTCTATAAAAAACGAATAGCCTTTTGCGTTCGACGAATGACCTTATAGAAAAAACAAATGGCTTCATAGAGGCAATCGTTCTGGATACCCATGAATAAGAACATTTGGGCAAGTAGATTTTATGCTTCTCAAAAAATTAAAAGTCTTTTCGGTAGATTTTTAACTATATATTCCACAACTGTTCATATTGTTTCCCAGTAGAAAAAATGCTACTCTCTTTATCCTCATGTATGTAGATCAAAGCATAAGAAAAGAAACAAGGACGGAAAGAAAAATCAATAGGAACGCTTTCGTAATGATTTAATAAGAGAATTACGAGATATCGATGCGGGTTTTACCTTCTGGTAGTTTTGTAAGATGTATTTGCGGGGTCATGCAGCATAAGATTTGTTCCGTTTGGCTGATGATACCCACTTTGCAATTTGTTTGAGTTTGAAAACGATGAAGAGAGGAGAGGACAAGGTCAAGATGGTTCCCTGCCAAAGAATCAAAATCCCCATCAATAAAGAGGTTTGCGATGAGTCCTGAACCTGAAAGAAAGGAAGATAGGGCCATTGCTAGAGAAAGACTGATGAGCGTTCTTTCTCCGTCGTTGAGGCTTTTTATGCTTCGCGGTTGTGAGAGCATATCTCGGTCAATGACTTCCAAATCAAAAAATTCAGGATGTGCTTGGAGTCGGTAGCGTGGTGAGAGTTCGCACAAAAAGTAATTAGCGTGCAGGGTGAGGATGTTAAAAATGGAACGTTGAGCCATTTTACGAAACTTCATGCCGTCCCGGCTACCGATAAGTTGGTTTAATTTCCTCCATTGTTCAGCTTTTTTGCATAGTTCGAGTTTTTGTGGTTCATAACTCTCAATTTGCTCTTTGGCTAAGTTATGCATGGCCAGTTTTGTTTGAGCGATTGAATACTGTTGGCGTACTTTCTGTAGGTGCTGCTGAAAATTGAAGCGGCGAGTTTCCAAAGCGTGTTGCATTTCGTCTGGTTCTTCTGAGGGTCGCTCGGGAGCTTGCTGAAGTTGCAAGATGCGAGAAGAAGTGGCTTCTACTTTGAAATTGATTTCGCGTAAATGCTCATTGCTTTCGGCAATGCTGGCGCGGAGTTTCATCCAGTCACGTTGGTCTGTGAAAAGTTTATCTAGTTCAAAATATTGTAATGTGGAATGATCGTTATTGAAGCGTGAAATTTGCATATCGAGCTGAGAACGGCTTTTTTGCAAATCGGTTTCGCGGCGTTGTCGTTGTTGACCGATGTCTTGTAATTGACCTTGAAGTATTTGAACATTATGGGTAATGTTGTCCAACTGTTCGCGACTAAGTTCAGCTTCACGTGTTGCAGCTGTGAGTTCTGCTTGCTGATTTTGCATAGCCTGATCCAGCGTTTGGTCTCCAAACATGCGATGCAATTGTTGCTGCATATTGTTTGTGAGTTGCTGCATATCGTGTACATCCTGCTCCAGCTCTGCTCGTAGATTGTTCTTGTCGGTGATCCATGTAGAGAGAGCATTTATTTCTTCCTGTAATTTGAATTCTTGCTCGCGGCTCTGCGCTAAGGAAGTTGTGGAAGTTTTCCATTCTTCGCACAAACCAGAGAGTTCTTGAAGGAAATTATCGTGACTTTTTGCCCATTTCTCTTTCCAAAGAGAGATGGTCATTCTTTTGTCAACCTCATTCATCAGGTAAGTGCAGTCGTGGCCATATTGTTCTAATTGTTCCTGCTTTTCTGCGATGCCGGATTCTAGCACGCGTTCTTCGGCTTGGACTTCAGAGAGGTTTCGAAAATTTTCCTGAAGAGCTTCCGCATTTTTGCGAATCTTTTGGTTAATGGAGTTAATGGCTTCCTGATGCTGATTAAACTGTTCGTTGATTTCTGTTTGCTGTTTGAGCTCACGCTCTGAGCTGTCAAGCAATTGTCTAATAAGAATTTGACGTCCTTGACTATTGACTGTAGGAGAACAATCTTTAAAAGATCCATCCATATCTTGAAAGTCACTCCACTCCTGAATGTCGTTTTGAAGTTGAGTTTTTGTTTTTTCAAAATAGTTACGGACAATTTGCGCTTGTCCTTGTTCTTCTGCATATTGTTCGCGTTTATGTGCTAATTGTTCACGAGAGGCAATGACTTCGTGTTCTGCTAATTGATAATTTTTTTCAAGATCAGAAAGCAGATGCCCTAGCTCCTGTTCGGTTTCAGAGTGGTAAGGGTGGTGTGCTGCCCCGCAAACAGGACAGGCATTTCCTTCTTTAAGTTGTCGACGAAGTTCCTTTATATTGTCGCTTTGACTCAACATATGGGAGGCGCGCAATACGTTGCGACTTTCGTAATGCGAGGATAACTTGAGCGTAAGTGCAGTAATATCTTCTTTTAAACTAGTAAGGGAAATCTCGCGACGGCGTATTTCAGCTTCTTTTTCATCTAGTTGATTATAACCGTTTGCAATACGTTTCCAAAGATTGAGAGCCCCTCGCGAACGCCGATGAAGATCGGATAAGTGGGCTAGGCGCCTCTGTAGATCAACACTATTTAGACCGTGATTGGCTTGGTCGTGAATAAGTAGTTCGTCTTTGAGAGAATGGAGTTCAGACTGTAGCTGGCTGCGTTGTTTACTTTGTTTGTTTTTTTGATCTTTGAAACTTTGTAGCGTTTTTTGATTGTCTTGTAATGTTTTTTGAAGATTAAGGGCTGAATCTTCAATGTTTGCGATCTTTTCAAGTTTTACGTTTACACTGTCAATGTTTTCGATGAGCGTGTGATGCATTGAAATGGCTTGCATGCGTTGACGTATGAGGTCTATTTGACGAGAGAGCAAGTCGCATGCAGATTTCTTGTTGATGAGTTCTTCGTTTTGACTACGGATGGCTTCTCGATAATGGTCTAGTTTGTCATTATTTTTTTTAAGTTGTGAGTTAATGGCAGAAATTTGACCTTGTAGGGAAGAACCCAAATTAAATTGTGCTAGACGGTGTTCTGAAACGTCTTTCACTTCAGTGAGACGTCCTTGTGCAATGCTAAATTGGTGAGTGATTTTTTCAAGAATTTGGTTCTGTTCGTGGAAATCTTTCTGTTTTAAGGTCGCCTGGTCTTTTAAACGTGAAATTTCCAATTCAGTTTGGCGAATTTCGTAGTAAAGAGCTTGAAAAGGAAGAACGCTGTCAAATCGGTCAAGCAATTGCTTCTTGTCAAAAAGTGAGTTGCATGTACGTTGGGCATCGAATTGAAGTTTTTTCTGAATTTCCGAATCCTGTTGGGCTTTGTCATAATCAGCATACCATTGCAATTGCTTTACTATACCTTGAAGAGCTGTTTCATCTCGGGTAAGTTGTCCTCGATAGAGCGTAAGTTCTTCATTCAATTTTGTGAGAGCATCGTTGCTTAGTTTTGACATGTTGATGCCTTCAAGTGTTTTTAGCAGCTCTTCATATTCTTTATTGGCTTGCTCCGTTTTGTTGGAAATAATTTTGGAAATGCGGCCGAATTCTTTTGTATTTGTCAGATTTTCAAGCAATAGAATTTTGTTATTTTGCGTAGCTTCCAAGAAGTGTGCAAAATTGCTTTGTTTCAGAATGAAGGTATTGATAAATTGTTCATAGGAAAGGTTGGTTAACCTGCTGATTTGATTTTCACTGTAGTCGCATTCTTCACGGTGGGGGTAGAGTTTTCGAAGAGATTGTGTTACTGATTCAAAAGTTTCAGCGTGTTTAAGGCGGATATTCCACGATACTTCGTAAGAAGTTCCGTCTGAGAGAGAAAAGGTGAGACGGCTGTAGGCTTCGGTTTGTCCTTTGTGTATGATATTGCGCCCATCCGAAGGCATATTTAGGCTTGAATTATAGTGTAGTGCCTTACCATATAAAGCTAGGCAAACGGCATCGAGTAGGGTGGTTTTACCTGTTCCGGAATGGCCTGTGATAGCAAAAAGTCCGGCAGAACGGAGCGGCTCGCGGGTGAAGTCAATGACGTGTTCTCCTCCTAGAGGCCCCAGATTGCGAAGTTCTATTTTATCTATTCTCATTGTTTATGTAAGCTGAATGATAATGAAGCAAAAACTAGAAGAGTGCATACAGAACAGTTTTAGACTGTTGCCTCCCGTTTGGCTTCGGCAAAAAGGCGTGCTAGATCATCTGGCATTTCTTCTTGATATTCTTTTCTGTAAGCTGAACGTACAAGTTGTACGGCCTGAATGTCTTTTGGCATATCTTGGATAGAAGTGACGACCTCGGGTTCTTCTCCATTGGGGCGAACCCTTCGGATGCTGCAAAGACGAATTTTATGCTCATCTAGAATTCGCATGACTGATTGGAGCATAGAGGGAGTCGGATGCTGTTCGGAAATTTTCACCTCCAGATAGGGTGCGTTGTCAAATGGTCCTATTTTACTAGCTTTGGGCAGTTTCGATAGAAGGTGCGGAATTTCTTCAATCCCAGCTACGCCTTCTTTGGGAATGGAAATCATATGACGCAGAGGTTCATAGACGCACCAATCGATGTGGCTAACACTCTCATTCAAAGTAATGGAATAAACCCCGTATTCATGAGGCATCTCAGAAAATGAAAGAGGTAGGGGGCTAGCTGTATATCGCACGTTTTCACAATTTCCTACTGTTTCTGAAATGGGACTTCCATCCAAAGCAATATAGCTGAATTTGTTTGCAGTATTGGGCCAGTCAAAATTTTCTTGTATAGGATGATCCTTTTCTGATTTTGCGTCGGCATTTGAAAAATGAGTCATGACTACAAGTGGTATGTCTTTTCCGAATTTGTTTCGTGCAACTTTTTCCAGCTCATGAATAAAAAGGTAGGTCCGTTGTGAGGTGGTGTTGCCTTCGCAATAATCATTTGATTGAAGGAACGGAACTGCTAAAACTACGATTTTCTCATCAGAATTTGTTCGCGAAGTGATAGGTATAAGGAGATTTTCAAAGTCTGGATGATTCGTGTGATTATGTTTCACAAAGTTCCTGATACTGATACCCAAATGGCATAAAAGACTTCCCGCAATATCCAGGCGAGCAGCTGATCCATGAGACCTTCCTGTGAAAATGATTTGAATACCTTTATTTTCTTGTGTGATTTGGCAAAGAAAATCGTAAAAAATCTGTTCTGCCTTGGCTGAAGGAAATGGGCTATCAAAAATATCTCCGCTCAAAAGCAGGGCATCAGGTTGCTGCTCGCTGACAGTTTGGAGAAGCCAGTTTAAAAAGTGCTGGTGTTCTTCCTGTCTATCGTAACCGTAAAAGGTATGGCCAAGATGCCAATCTGCTGTATGAAGTAATTTCATCTTAAGAATTAAAAATCAACTGCAAAATTAATAGAAAAAGGAGGAATTTCAAAGGGAGAATGAAGATTTTAAGAGTATGGAAAAATAAAACATTATTTTTGTGTATTGAATCGACTCTTGTTTCCTATGTTTTAGAGGCGGTTATTGGAAATAATCTAAATGGCGTTAGGAAGTACAAAATAAAAAGTTTTAGTTCTTATTTTGTAATTCTCTCAACTTAAAGTAACTTTGCACATTCTTTTGAAAGACTTGTTTTTGGCAGGCGGAATCAGAAAGATGAGATCGTGAAAATGAGAGAGAAATTGAGGAAAATTGGCCGTTCCCTAAAAGAGATAACGGTTTTGTTGGTCAGACCTGTGTGGGAGAATTTCCTGTTCATGACTTTCATGTTTGCCGTTTGGGGTATTACAGTTTGGCGTGAGGTGCAATATGAAGGTGAGGTTTGGGCTCATATTTTTGAATTATTTGTAGACCTTTATTTGGTTTGCGTTGTTCTTCATTTGTTACCGAAAAAGGAAGCCCACATCTTGCGAACCATTTTATATATTTTGGGCTATGCATTAGCTTTTTTTGAAGAGTTTCTGTCGGAACGTTTTTTTATGCTTTATACGCCCACCACGTTGAGATTGTGGGTTGAAACTACAGGGGAAGAAACAAAAGAGTTTTTTAAAGCTTATTTTACCGGAGAACCTTTATGGCGGACATTGAAAATGTTTTTGCCCTTGTTACTGTCAAATATAGCCCTTATTTTGATTACGTGGCAAAAATCGTTTTGGCATTTGAAAGTTGTACAGGCTGTAAAGAAATCGTTGGTTCCCGTAGTGGGACGCTATGTAATAGTGACCTTGCTGATCTTCTGCATCTTTCCGTGGGGAACCGAAAAATCCAAAATGTTTACTTTTTTTAGCCAGAAAACTTCACAAACAGCGGAGAAGGTTAGGTGGCAAACGTTCTATACTCCATTTTATCGGTTGGTATACTCTTATCGCATGTTGCAATTGGCTGACAAAGCGATGGTGTCGTTGAAACAAAATATGCACCATTTACAAATAGATACCTGTACATATCGTTGTCCTGAAATAGTTCTTATAATAGGTGAAAGTTATAATAAGTATCATTCTCAATTATACGGATATGGACATCCTACAACACCAAAACAGTTGGAAATGGCGCGGAAAGGAAACTTGCTTCCTTTTAATGACGTTGTTACAACGTGGAATCTAACAAGCAATGTATTTAAAAATATGTTTTCCACTCACAGCATTGACCAACCAGGTACTTGGTGTAATGGTGTATTGTTTCCAGCTCTGTTTCGTAAGGCTGGTTATCGCGTCGCTTTCTTGACAAATCAGTTCCAAAATGTAAGTCGACAGAGTGGTGTGGATTTCAATGGTAGTTTCTTTTTTAATGATCCCGAGGTTGATTCCCTTTGTTTTGATTTTCGGAATACTATGATTTATCGATTTGACAGGGCTTTTATCCGTGAATATGAGAAGTTTGTGCCTGCAAAAAACAATTTAATCATTTTTCATCTTTATGGACAGCATCAAAAGTATGATTACCGTTTTACTCCCAAAGATGCCTATTTTACTCTCGACAGCTTGAAAGGACGTCGTAATTTGGGAGGATGGATGAAACAAATGGTTGCGGATTATGATAATGCTACACGTTATAATGATGATGTGATTGCACGTATATGTGATTATTTCAAAGACCAAGATGCTGTAGTTATTTATATTTCTGATCATGGTGAAGAGGTTTTTGATCATAGTCTGATATTTGGCCGTACACCGGCAGATCCTGTTGTCCCACTCTCTGCACATTATGAATTTGAAGTTCCTATGGAAATGTGGTTTTCTCCTTCTTTCAAAAAGAAACATCGTAAGGTTGTCAAAGCAGCACGTGCTGCTGTAAATAAACCGTATATGACAGACGAATTACCTCATTTACTTATGGGACTAGCTGGCATCAAATGTCGTTACTACGATGAACGTCGCGATTTATTGAGTGATAGTTTTAATACGGCGCGTCCCCGCTTACTGAAAGGTAAATACGACTACGATCAACTAATTAAAGGTACGCGCTTTGAGCGGGAAAAGAATAATTTGAAAAATAGAAAAGGGTTTTAAAGTTTTCCATCTCAAAATATGAATAAAATGAAATCGGTTTTACCTCCAGCTTTAAGTCTGAAAGATAATAGCCTGCTAAAGGGCTTTGCTATTTTATGTATCATTTTACATAACTTTTGTCATTGGCTACCGGTGTGCGCCTTGGAAAACGAATATAAATTTTATATTGATCGTACATGGGCGCTTTTTGATTTTTGGAGTCGCGGAGAGCATGTGGTGTTGAACCTTTTTTCATATGCAGGACATTATGGAGTACCTCTTTTCCTTTTTTTGAGTGGTTACGGGCTGGTCAAGAAATATGAACAGGGTAAATTGGAATATGTAGGTTTTTGGCGTTTTGTGTTTTATAATGCCAAAAAACTTTGGTGGTTACTTTGGTTGGGCTTGTTGCTGTGGTTCGTGAGCGATTTGCAACTTCACGATTGGCGTTGGACGCATCATTGGACGAGTATAATTTATATGGTGGTTTATGTGGTCAATCTTATTCCACATCAGGATCGTCTTCTGTTGTTGGGACCTTGGTGGTTCTTTTCGCTCATTATGCAACTTTACGTGATTTACCGTCTATTCCTTTATCGTCGGGGTAAAACACCTCTAATAATAATTACTGCGGTGTGCATGTTATTGCTGTTTGTTTCCTTATTTGTGAATGACAAACAGATGCAACTGCTTTCCTATTTGCGCTATAATTTTGTAGGTAGTATGTTGCCTTTCGGAATGGGTATTTGGATGGCGCGTTATGGTTTGCATTATAGTTGGCGGCAATCGGTGGTATGCTTGTTGCTTTTTGCAGCTTGTTGTTTTAATAGGTTTGCGTGGTTACTGTCACCTTTTTTCTTTACTTTAGCTTGTTTGCCTTTAGTGGGATTGAAAGGTGCGCCGCGTCGTATTCTGGAATGGACAGGAGTACTTTCCTCGGTCATTTTTGTGGTGCATCCTATTGTGCGTGCCTATTTTATCAATTGGATTAAAGATGGTGGCAATTGGTATATTTCTCTATCTCTATATCTTGTAGCTATTTTTGTAGTTGCTATACTATACCAAAATGTAATCAAAAAAATACCGAAAGGTAATTTGTAAATGTGTGGTTGAGTCTGGTGGATATTGGACACATCTTAGTGTTGTGACATGTGACTAATAAAGAATACTCTTCCGTAGAGTGCTTTATGATTGATTAATTTTTTGTAGTAAGGAAGTATACAAACCGAACATCTAATGTATGCTACTGGAAAAGTGTGATCTTTTATGAAGGACTTAAATTATAAATAAAATGGAAGTACTTCCTGTTTATGACGAAAAAAATATAACTTTGCTTGTAAATTGCGGGAAGGTATGAGAAATGTGTATTTAGAACAGTACAGGAAGGCGCATCTGAGGGCTATTCAGATGAAGATGCTATATATTCTCGACGAAGTTGTCAAAATTTGTGACCATCACAAAATACCTTACTGGATAGACGGTGGTACGCTACTTGGAGCCGCGCGACATGGGGGATTTATTCCTTGGGATGACGATGTGGATATCGCAATGAAAGAGGCGGACTTGAAGCATTTTGTTCGTATTGCTCAGCAAGAGTTGCCATCAGACCTGATGTTGCAAACGTCCGAAACTGATCATGGGGTGAAACAAAAACAATATAAGGTGCGTGATCTTAATTCATTTTTTGCTGATAGTGACGATGACAATAGAGGCACGTATCAAAAAGGAATTTTTATAGATATTTTCCCTTTTGTGAATTATCCTTCTTGTTTTCAAAAAATGACCAAAAAAATTACGCGTAGTCTTTGTGTTATGAATTTTCGGCTTCATGCTCTACATTATTATAGTATACGGGCTGCGGCTGAATTTGTCTATTTTAGTTTGAAAAAGGCTTTATTCCTATTTATATGGAAAGCGTTGCAACCGTTTTGTAAAAGTGGAGAATATATTTGTGCCATTCCATATTCCAATTGGTATGGTACGATTTATCGCACGACCGATTTGTTTCCGCTAGGTACAATTGGGTTTGAAGGACGCACGTTTAAGGCACCGAATAACGTGGATGGTTATTTGACATCTAACTATCATAATTGGCGTCAGTTGCCTCCTCCTGAAAAACGGGCGGTACATTCACTCTTTTTTTTGGCTGAACTTATCCCTCAGGACCAACAGGATAAAAAACAGAAAAATTTAGAAAATTAGAGTTTGTCGTTAGATTAAGATTTATTCATGAGAGTATTAATTGTCAATACATTCGAAAAGACGGGCGGAGCTGCTATTGCGGCATCACGCCTCAAAGAGGCCTTAATCAATAACGGCATTAAAGCCAAAATGCTGGTCCGTCAGAAAGAATCAGATAGCCTATCCGTTGTTGGGCTGAAGGAAACGTGGATCCAGAAGTTTAATTTTGTGTATGAACGGTTCTTAATTTGGAAAACGAACCATTTTAGTCGCGAACGTCTTTTCGATATCGATACGGCAGCATGTGGTACGGATATTACCTCCTTACCTGAGTTTAAGGAGGCCGATGTAATACATCTAAACTGGATTAATCAAGGCTTTTTGTCTATGCGCAGTCTACAGAAGATTATTCGTTCGGGGAAACCAATTGTGTGGACGATGCACGATATGTGGCCTTTTACAGGTATTTGCCACTATGCGCAAGATTGTCAGCAATTTATCAACGAATGTAACAGCTGCCCGTTATTAAGAAATGGAGGTCCGCGGGATTTAAGTTACCGTGTATTTCGTCAAAAGGAAAAAGTTTTACATGGCTCTAACATCGTTTTTGTGGCATGCAGCCGGTGGTTGGCTGGACAGGCTGAACAGAGTCATTTGCTGCGCTTGCTTAAGGTCGTAGACATACCGAATCCTATCAATACGATGGTTTTTAAACCTCGCGACAAAGAAAAGGCGCGTCGTTTGTGCCGTCTTCCTCTTGATAAAAAACTAATTCTTTTTAGTGCTTTTCGTACTACGTCGCCATTGAAAGGGCTAGAATATTTTCAGAAAGCTTGTACACTCTATAGTGAGACTCATGCTGAAATGGAAGGACAGATAGCTATTGTGGCTGTAGGAAAAGATGCCGACACTTTGACTGACAAATTCCCTTATCCCGTATATTCCATGGGCTACGTAGATGATGAACATTTGATGGCATCGATTTATGATGCCTGCAATGTCTTTATTATTCCTTCTCTGCAAGATAACCTACCTAATACTATTGTGGAGGCAATGGCCAGTGGAGTGCCCTGTATTGCAACAAAAGTGGGAGGCATCTCGCAGATGATTAATCATAAGGAAAATGGTTATTTGGCAGAGCCCAAGGTTGCAGAGGATATTAAGCGGGGCATGGAATGGCTTTTCACTGAATGTGATTATCAGAAGGTTTGTCAGAGTGCACGTGTTTTTGCTACCAGAGAATATTCGGAGCAGTCTGTGGCGATTCGCTACATAGAGATTTACAATGATTTGCTAAACAAAAATTATGAATAATTTGCGTCCTGTAAAAATTACCGTGGCTACGGTAACTTATCATGCAGTGACGTTATTGCCAGTCACATTGCAAAGTGTGGAGAACCAAGATTACCCATTTGTGGAACATATCATTGTGGACGGCAAGTCAGATGATGGAACGATGGACTTGCTCCAGCAATACAGAGAACGTAATGAGAGGGCCGGGCAAATCCATAATATTAAAGTGCTTAGCGAGCCTGATGGGGGCCTTTATGATGCAATGAATAAAGCTCTGCGCATGGCTACTGGTGACTACATCCTGTTTCTGAATGCGGGTGACTGTTTGCATGCTAAGGGTACGCTTCGCCAAGTGGCTGAAGTGGCTGCTTCTGATTTAAATGTCTCTGGGACTGTTAAGAAAGATGTAGATGCCCAAACTGGTTTCCCCGGTGTAATTTATGGAAATACTAATGTAGTTGATGAAGCTGGTCGTTTCGTGCGTGAACGCCGTTTGGGACCGCCTAAGAACCTTTCATGGAAAAGTTTCCGCTATGGAATGGTGGTATGTCATCAGGCATTTTTTGCTCGTGTCGATTTGGCCCGCAACAACCCTTATCAATTAAAATATCACTTTTCTGCTGATTTCGACTGGTGCATTCGTATTATGCGTGAAGCTGCAAAAATAAATGCCCCGCTAAAGAATGCACATCTTATTGTGGCCGATTATCTGGAGGGTGGATTGACCATAAAGAATCACCGTTATTCTTTGAAGGAACGTTTTTGTATTATGGTTCATTATTATGGCCTTTTGACAACTATTTTTTTTCATGTGTTTTTTGTTTTTCGTGCACTATTGAAAAAATAAATTTGTCCGTTGGTCTTGTCTCACCATTTATGACAGATAAAGAATAAAGGTCTTGAATGTTCGAATTTATTGTTTGTATTGTTCTTTCAAGCTGAGACTATTGTGTAACTTTCTGTTTGACAAATTTCGGCACGAACCGCGAAAAATGCATTTCAGATTTAATTCGAATGCACAAGTCCCTTCACTCCCCCTGTTTTTTGACCATTTCGTTTACGTACAAATTGCATTTTTTTAGAAACTGGGCCAAAATGACAAAAAATGCATAACAAAGAACCTCTCTACAAGATGTACATACACAGTAGATTAAAAAACAAGTTTTTTATTTGTAATAGATAATGCAAGGTGTGTTACTAGTGACATTCTAGCGTTACACCTGTAAAATATTCAATCAAAAAACAGTTTAGTTGAAAGTCACACGTGAGACCTATTTTTAATTTTTAGGTCGTGTTTAAAATGATGTTTAATAGAGGTTCATATCTGCCTCAGGACGTGTGTTTTTGAAGTTCGTATTTGTCAAAAATAAGTTGCGATTTGTCGAAACAAGAACAAATATATTTTCAAAAAAGTCGTACATTGTAGAGAGAGCTTAAAGTTCAATCAAAGTCCAGTCAAAATCATCTCAGCAGCGTTGATAAGCTTGTCTCGAGACAACTTAAAGTTCAATCAAAGTCCAGTCAAAATCCCTATGAGTCTGCACGTATCTTTAAACATAACTTCTTAAAAAGAATCGGATATCTGTTTCCCTAATTAGTAGAGCCTTAAGAAGTACATTTTTTATTTGAAAGTAATAGTGACAGCCAATATGTGCACTTTTTTGTCGCAACAGCCATTCAAAATGAGAGACAAAAGAGCAGTTGTAGCTCTTTTGACGTTGAAAGTTGCAGTCATTAGGCCAAGGTGTCCCCTTTGCCATACATCTTAAGGATGTTATATGTTATGCGATGGCCAACTTCCTTCGGACCATTCTTCCTGCTTTTTAATGTTTTACCAGACAGCAATAATTTTTTTTGATAGTGCAAAAAAACGATTAGAGGACAATGATTATAAACATTGTATAAGGAAGTTGTAGCAAGTTTTTTATGGGCTAAAAATCTTTTTGCTCATTCTAAAACAAATTGATATTCAAAGAAATGATTATGATAAAGAGATATTTTTCAGCGATAAAATGAATTTTTCTGATGGAGATTTTTAAAAACACATGCTTATCAGACAAAATGAGTTGTTAGATATATTTATTTTTGTTAATGAGGAACTTAATCTAAATACCAACTAAAAGAGAAGTGATGAAGATAGGGCTGAATTCACAAAAAAGATGTAATTTTGCACCCAAAAACGAAGAAATATGCATTCATCGAAGGTGAGAGTACGTTTTGCTCCAAGTCCTACTGGCCCGTTGCACATTGGTGGAGTCCGCACGGCGCTTTATAATTATCTTTTTGCACGTCAAAGAGGTGGTGAATTGGTCTTTCGCATTGAAGATACCGATTCCAGCCGTTTTGTCCCAGGGGCAGAAGAATATATATTGGAGAGCTTCCGCTGGCTAGGGATCCAATTTGATGAGGGTGTTTCATTTGGAGGAGATAAAGGTCCTTATCGTCAATCGGAGCGTAGAGAGATTTATAAGAAATATGTGAAGATGCTGTTGGATAGCGGTCAGGCATATTATGCTTTTGATACTCCTGAAGAATTGCAGAAGATTCGTGATGAAATACAAAATTTCCAATACGATGCTACGACGCGCTTGCGGATGCGCAACTCTTTGACGTTGCCAGCAGCAGATGTCAATGCGCTGATTGAAAACGGAGCACAATATGTAGTTCGTTTCTTAATAAGTCCTGGAGAAGATATTCATGTGAATGACTTGATTCGAGGTGACGTGGTCATTAACTCTTCCGTGTTGGATGATAAAGTACTTTATAAATCTGTCGATGAATTGCCAACTTACCATTTGGCAAACATTGTAGACGACCATTTAATGCAGATAACTCACGTTATTCGTGGTGAGGAATGGCTTTCTTCGGCTCCCCTTCATGTGTTGCTTTATCGCTCCTTTGGTTGGAACGAGAGTATGCCTCAGTTTGCACATTTGCCGTTACTTTTGAAACCAGATGGAAAGGGTAAGCTCAGTAAACGTGATGGTGACCGACTTGGATTTCCCGTTTTTCCTTTGGAATGGCATGACAAGTCAGGTGAAGTATTTCCCGGTTATCGCGAGAATGGATATTTGCCGGAGGCTGTAGTAAATTTCTTGGCATTCTTGGGATGGAACCCGGGAACAGAACAGGAAATATTTTCTTTGGAAGAATTGGTAGAACAGTTTGATTTATCAAAATGCAGCAAGTCTGGAGCTAAATTCGATTATTTAAAAGCAGCATGGTTTAATCATGAATATATTTTGAAAAAAGACGATACTGTTTTGGCATCCCAATTTGATAAAATTCTAAAAGATAACGGAATTGATGAGCCTTTGGATCGTTTGGCTCAGGTTGTTGGGATGATGAAAAATCGGGTGAATTTTATTCAAGAATTGTGGCCGTTGTGTCGGTTCTTTTTTGTTGCTCCTGATACTTATGATGAGAAGACTGTAAAAAAACGATGGAAACCAGATTCTGCTTTGTTGATGCGTGAATTATATGGCGTATTGGAACGGTTGGATGATTTTGATCTTGAAATTCAAGAAAAGAATGTGATGAGTTGGATTGAGGAAAATGGGCTTCATACAGGCAATGTGATGAATGCCTTCCGTTTAGCTTTAGTTGGAACCGGAGTTGGTCCTCACATGTTTGATATTTCTGCTTTTCTTGGAAAGGAAGAAACGCTGAAACGTCTGGATAGAGCTATTAATGTATTAGGGTAAAAGATGTATTCACTGGCAATCTATTTGTATATGTTCTGCGTGAACGTGGCTGCTCTTTTCAACAAGAAAGCTCGATTGATGATGCGTGGTCACCGCCAGACGTACCGGATTTTACGTGAACAGATTCATCCTGAAGAAAAATATATATGGTTTCATGCCGCTTCTCTCGGAGAATTTGAACAAGGACGTACGTTAATAGAAAAAATCCGGGTGGCTTATCCACAGTATCGTATTTTACTTTCATTCTTTTCACCTTCTGGCTATGAGGTGAGGAAAGATTATAAAGGAGCAGATGTTGTTTGTTATCTGCCTTTTGACACGGCGCTCAATGCGCGGAAATTTGTCCGGCTGGCTAGACCGTGCATGGCCTTTTTTATTAAATATGAATTTTGGCAAAACTATCTCACCGTATTACATAAGTTGGGAGTTCCTGTATTTAGTGTTTCCAGCTTGTTTCGGCCAAATCAGATTTTTTTTAAAAAATATAGTAAGCCTTATGCTCATGTATTGAAATGTTTTACGCATTTCTTCGTACAAAATGAAACGTCTCGCAAATTGCTTATAGAAAATGGTATTGAGAATGTGAGTGTCGTGGGAGACACACGTTTTGACCGTGTGATTGATGTTCGTGAAAATGCCAGACGATTGCCTATCGTGGAAACTTTTGCTCAAGTAAAAAACAAAGGATGCCACGTGCTGGTTGCTGGAAGTACTTGGACCCCGGATGAGGATATTTTGATTGATTATTTTAACTGTCATCCTGAAGAACGTTTGGTATTGGCTCCTCATGTTGTATCGGAATCTCATCTGGAGGAGATTGAAAAAAAACTTCAAAGACCGTCGTTGCGGTATACGCAGGCTACACAGGAGCTTGCGGCGAAAGCGGACTGCTTGATAGTGGATTGCTATGGTATCCTTTCTTCGATTTATCGTTACGGACAGATTGCATATGTGGGTGGTGGCTTTGGTGCTGGTATTCACAATGTGCCAGAAGCAGCTGTGTACGGTGTTCCCGTGATTATTGGTCCAAAAAATAAGAATTTCAGGGAAGCTCAGTTCCTGTTGCGCGAAGGAGGAAGTTTTGAAATAACATCGTCAGAAGATTATCAACATATTATGGAGCGGTTGATCAATGAATCCGATTTCTTGTCTGAGGCCGGTAAAAAAGCCGGTGCTTATATTGCAAATCATGCTGGGGCTGTTGATAAGGTATTTAATGCCATTGATTTTCAAAGTATTCTGCCTTTTAGCGAAAAGAAAGACAAGAAATGTTCTATCGGGCTGAAAATCAATAGATAGTTCAAATAGAGTCAAAATATTTTTGGAAGCTATGAATTATTTGGGAACTTTTAATTTACAGGATGCACTGAGTTCTTTTATTGTACTCTTTGCTGTTATTGACGTTTTTGGTTCTACTCCGATTCTTATCAGTTTGCGCCGTGAGGGACGCAAGGTGGAGTCGGGTAAAGCGACTTTGTTAACTGGAGGTATTATGCTACTTTTCTTAATTTGCGGGGAGTGGATATTACGCTTGTTTCAAGTTGATGTGAAATCTTTTGCAGTGGGTGGAGCTATCATTTTGTTTCTACTTTCGTTGGAAATGATTTTGGATGTCGTGATTTTTCGCAATAACGGGCCTATAAAGTCGGCTACCCTAGTACCCTTGGTCTTTCCTCTGTTGGCTGGTGCTGCTTCATTCACAACACTTTTATCGTTACGTTCAGAGTTTGATATGATGAATATTTTGATTGGCCTTTTTCTGAACATGATATGGGTATATGTGGTTCTTAAGGCCACAGAAAAAGCAGGGCGTATTTTTTCAGAGCCATTTATTTATATCATGCGAAAATTCTTTGGAATCATTCTATTGGCCATTTCGATTCGTCTTTTTACGAGTAATTTGATTCCACTGATTCAGGCGTTGCAACCCTAGGCCTTATTTTTTTAAAATTAAAAAAGGAGAAAGTGCCATTTTCAGAATCGTGCTGGTTTTCCTTGTTTGCTCCAGGTTGCTGTCTATCCTATTGATGGTTATATATTTAATGGTTTTAGCAAGCCTCTGATTGAGGTTCTTACTAATGCCTTTACCTGAGGAGACCAATTTAATAGGTATACTGATTCTTTCATAGTTGACTCTTTTTTCACCTTTTATTTCCGGACTGTCAGATGGATAAATTATATTTTTCTTTATACTTTGATAGGTACTGTTATCACATTGAAGTTGGTAAAGATACCAGTTTCCGGTTGGGGTGAAATGTGTGGTTTCGCCGAGCAATGCCTTTTTTCTGCTTTTTTCATCCATTTTGATAATAAGCAAATAATTGTTGAGAATGGCAGATTTATAGTCGTTTTCTTGTGGATTCTTGGCTCTATCAGGTGACATATGCTCAGAGAATCGGAAATAGTCCATTTTCGAAAACTGATAGTTAAGAAGGTAGTTGACAACCTGTTTCCCTGCATTCATGGAGCTCAGATAATTGTAGATATCTTTTTCTCCATTAAGACGACTCAAGTTGAATGAGCCGATAGGATTTATGGCAAAATTAGAATTGCCATAGATTAACGGGTTCTCTGCGTCTTTGATGACGGATAGCCCGATAAAACTTTCTGTTTCAACTGCAATTGTTTTTACAGACCACAAGAGTGAAAGAAAGATAAATGTGAAAGTTTTTATATAGTTCATAGCTTTTATATAACTGCGAAAGTACTAATAAATTGTGTAAACAAGATATTTTACTTTGAGGAGGATGCTGTGGTTAAACGATAGGAGGCTGCAGCTTAAGCTGTAGCCTCCTATGGGCAAAGTAATTATTCTTTTATTGCGGGAGCATAATTAGATTCATTCTGTTTTGCTGTTTTATGACAATGTTGCGAATAAATTTCTGGATGTCTGCACTCGTTATATTTTGCAGGGCTTCTTTGTATCCTGTGTATTCATCACGTCCATTTTGTAGAGTTTTATCTTCTTGCATGCGTTGCCAAAAGTTGTTTTCGCGTAAGTTGTTTTCGTATATTTTTAGCATTTGTTCTTTAACCTTTGAAAGATGTTCCTTCCCAACTCCTTGTTCTGCAATGGCTTTCATGCCTTCATCAACGAGCAGAAGTGCAGAATCACATTTTTCGGGTTTTACGGGGCATGCTGTTTCCAGAAAAAACATGGGGTTAGGGTTGTCTATTAGAGAGGCTTCCGAATTAATGGAGTAGACCAAACTATATTTTTCTCGAATAGATTGTAAATACATTTCGTCGAGAACGCGTCCTGCAGCCTCGCTTACAGCGTCATTTTTTACAGAATAAACATATTTTCCGTTCCAAGCTTGAATCATGATGGCCATGGGTGTTTCCATTTTTTTATTAAAGCGGCATTGCTGCATGCCTTTCCAAAAAGTTAAACCGTCATTGGTATAGTTTTCTGGATTACTCTTTTTTACAGGTAAGCTAGCTAGATAGAGTTTTGCAAACGTGCGGATGGAGTCATCATTGATATTACCTGTGAAGATAAATGTAAAGTCTTTCGCGTTGCCAAATCGTTCCTGATAAATGTTCCGGATACCTTCATAACTCACATTTTTTAAACGTTTCAGAGTGAAAGGTTGTTGTCGAGGATTATTGTCATGTAAACGTATAGTAGCTGAATCCTGTAGTGCACTTTCTGGATTTGCAGCGCGATTGGCTAATTCCTGTTCCTCGTTTTTTAGAATATTACGATAATTCAACGTGTCATTATTCAGTTGTGTGAAATAGAGGTAAACGAGTTGCATGAATGTGCGGAAATCTTTAGGAGATGATTTGCCGTTAATGTTTTCTGTGTAATGCTTTATTTGTGGAGCAATGCTAACTTGACGTCCAGTAAGGGCTTTACGCAGGTCGTTACTGTTGAATTTTCCTAACCCGTTATTGCCAATAACGTCGTTGAATAATTGTGCATTGTCCAACTCTTTTAAATTCAGTTTACTAGTACCGCCTTTGCTGACAGCCCCCATGATGATTTTTGACTCATCGAAGTCTGTGGATTTATACAACACTTTGATACCATTAGAGAGTAGTATGGTTTTGTATCCTAGATTGTCTGCAGGCAGCTCAATTTTGATGGTGCCGGCTTGTGGTTCTTTTTCCAAAAGTTGCGTATTGATGGTTTGGACCTCATATGGTTTGATTTCTTCTGCTTTAATTCGCTCCAAGAGGTTTCCAAATACGCTCTTTTCGGGAACGACAACATTCTCGCGCTCAGGATAGGTGGCTAAAATAACTAAGTTTGTGTCGAGTTTACCTACAATTTTTTGTAAGTAGGTATTCACGATATTGAGCGGAATCATTTGGGCCATTTGTTTATAAAGCTGATACTTCATTTCAAAAGAAGTTTTCAGTTCATTGTCTAAAAAATTATTTATGCACTCATCAACGAGTTGGTCAGTTTTAACTTTTTTGCGAGCTTCCCGGGCTTGGTCTAAATTACTTAGAAATTGGGTCTTAGCTCTTTCGTATTCCGCGTCAGTGAAACCGTATTTTACAGCGCGGATAATTTCACGTATCAGTGCTGCTGTTGCGTCTTCCGATTTTCCATCTTTAGGAGTAACATCGAATGTAAGGGCTTTTTTGGTAGTGGCAAGAATAAAATCTTGATCGCTCATATCAAGTTCGTTATATGGAGCGTCTGGATTTTGTAACAAGTCATCAAACCTATAGGAAAACATCTGATCTAATATACTTGTAATATAGTTAATAGGCAATACGGCAGCAGTGGAACGTAATCCCAGGGGCAACACATCGTGTTTGATGGCAATTTCAATATTCGGTGTTGTGATCTCTTTATCCTTGTCTACTACGATAATGGGGCTCGCATTATCTGGAACTGGGTAGTATTCGAATTTGGAGGTAGATTTTGGGACGGGGATTTCTCCAAATAAGTGCTTAACTTTCTCTTCCATTTGCTTAACGTCGAAATCTCCAATGATAATGATGCCTTGTAAGTCTGGGCGGTACCATTTTTCATAATAAGCGCGTAGAGCTTCAGGCTTAAAATTGTCTACTACGCTCATTAAGCCTATGGGAAGGCGATTCCCATATTTTGATCCCTCCATTAAAATAGGTAATTGACGTTCCAATATTCTCATCATGGCAGAGGAGCGCATACGCCATTCTTCGTGAATCACACCCCGTTCTTTGTCAATTTCTTTAGGGTCAAGAGTAAGAGCATGTGACCAGTCAGATAGAATAAGTAGACAAGAATCTAAGTTTTTCTCATCAGTTGTAGGTACATTATTAATGTTGTACACCGTGCGATCTGCAGCTGTATAAGCATTAAGGTCTGCTCCGAACTGAATACCAATGCGTTGACAATATTGTATGAGGGCATTTCCTGGAAAATGTTCAGAGCCATTAAAACACATATGTTCCAAAAAGTGAGCTAAACCGCGTTGGTTTTCTTCTTCCTGCACGGAACCTACTTTCTGTGCAATGTAGAAGTATGCGCGTTTGCGAGGATTATCGTTATGTTGAAGGTAATAAGTAATACCATTTGGGAGGGTACCTTTTATAACTGCTGTGTCAAATGGCAACGACTGCATGGCCTGCTGATTTTGTGCGGCAATAAATCCGCAGTTCAGTAGCAGGATGAATGTGAAAAGAATTTTTTTCATTATGATAGTTTGTGTCAATTAATAATCACTTCTGAAATTTTGTCATCTTATTCTATATGGTGTTGAATGGAAATATTCAAAGAACCAACGGACAAAAGGTATTTAAATGAGCTACAAAGTTAAGATTTTTAAGTGGTTTCATATAATCGTTTGATGTGTAATTTTTTTTGTGATGACCAGTTACAAAAAGAGAACGATTGTATGAGACGACTATTGTTATTTGATCACATAACTCAATTTGTATGTTCATAAAATCTTAAGAAAATATACTTTTTTGACCTACTGGATAATAAAAGAAACGCATCGCGTTAAAAATATGACGCGATGTTTTATCATGTTTGAGCAACGTTTACACAAGTCTTGTTGAGTTATTTCTGATAGAAATATAAAATTATATTGCTGTCCGATAAAATAAGGAATAGCATATCACTAGTTCCGGAAGGACTTTTAAATAGAGCTTCGGGTTCATCTTTTTGTATAACAAGCCCCCTCAATCAAAAAGTGATGGTTCAGGCGGGCTATTTGTCACCTCTTTAAGATATGTTTCCCAATCTTTTTCGGGATTATTGAATAGGCTGTAAAAGTCTACATCATACATCAGTGTTATTCTGACCATAGTCGCTAACCCTGAAAAGCTCCAAGAACGAGTCAACCCTTCTTCATGATCATTAGAAGCAGTTTAGCGGTTCAGTCGGTAAAGTTGGGGGTTTAACAAATTGGGGTTATTAGAAATCACTCATCTAATGCTTCCGTCGGAGTTAATCACTTATTTCAAGAGAACTCAAGTAGAATCCAGCACAGACAGAGTATGATTTCATTATTTGGCTGAAATTCTATCAGAATATAGTGTTCCAAATAAAATGTTACTTCTTATTCTATGTGACGCGGTGCGTTTCTTTTGTGCCGCGACGCGTTTCTTTCATGACGCACTGCGTTTCTTTTGTGACGCACTGCGTCATCAACTTAATGGAGCAAGTAAAAGTTTTATCGGACAGCAAATAATAAAATTATTGTTGTGACATTTTATTTGCGGAAATTTTCCAGTGCTGTTTGAAGAAAGTTCTGAAAATGAGAAATATTTTCATCGTAGGCATATGAACGATTTAGCGGGTTACCATTGTTGTCGACAGGAACGTAGAAAGGTTGGGCATTGGCGCCGAATTTATGACGTTGCAGATAGCTCCATTTGTCTCCTATGGTACGTAAGGTATGTTGTCTGTTATTTTCAATTACATTAAGATATTGAGGTAGGGGCGTCTTATCGTCGCAGTAAAGAGAGATTAAAACAAAGTCTTGTTTTAGATATTTGGAAATCGCTGGGTCTCCCCAAACGGCGTTTTCCATTTTGCGACAATTTACACAACCTTTTCCCGTGAAATCAAGCAGTACCGGTTTTTCCACACTTTTGGCATAAGCCATGCCTGATTCATAGTCTGTAAAGGCTGCTTCTACTTGATGTTTATACAAGTTGAAGTCCTGTGTATACAGGGGTGGGGAGAACGCACTGATGGCTTTCAATGGGGCACCCCAGAGTCCTGGTAGCATGTAGATGGCAAATGCTAATGAGAGGAGCCCCCCAAAGAATCTTGGAATGGAGGTATCTATGTTGTTCTGGTCACCGCTAAATTTTAGTTTACCTAGTAAATAAACTCCCAATAAGGCGAAGATAACAATCCAAAGAGAAAGAAAGGTCTCGCGGTCTAGGATATGCCAATTGTAGGCTAGGTCAGCAACGGAGAGAAATTTGAGAGAAAAGGCTAATTCAATAAATCCCAATGTTACTTTTACAACGTTCATCCAACCACCACTCTTCGGCGTTTTTTTTAACCAGGAGGGGAATAGGGCGAAGAGGGTAAAGGGCAGAGCAAGGGCAATAGCAAATCCCAACATGCCTATTGTGGGTGAAAGTATATTTCCCATGGTAGATACTTCTACAAGCAGTAAACCGATAATTGGGCTGGTGCAGCTAAATGAAACGAGAACTAACGTGAAGGCCATCAGAAAGATGCTGAGCAGGCCTGTTGTTGTTTCAGCTTTGTTGTTTACTTTGTTGTTCCAACCAGCTGGCAAGGTGATTTCAAAACCTCCCAAAAAACTGGCTGCAAAGATGAGTAGTAATAGAAAAAAGAAAATATTAAAAAAAGCATTGGTAGAGAGGTCATTGAGCTTATTGACTCCGAAGAGAATCGTAATAAAGAGTCCCAATGCCATGTAAATTACTACGATAGAAATGCCGTAGAGAAAGGATTCTCGAATGGCTCGCCGGCGATTATCGGCACGATGAATAAAAAAACTCACTGTCATGGGGATAATTGGCCATACACAGGGGGTGAGAAGGGCTAGCAGTCCACCCAAGAAACCAATAAAAAAAATGGTTAATAGACCTTTATGGAAGTTCTGTGGGTTGTCAAAAGTTTGAAGATCCTTAGTACTTGGGTGCCACCATTGTGCTTGCAGATTTTTATTAGATTTTGCTGCAGCCAGTGTCATTCTTTTTGTAGTATCAATATTGGTGCTCGTAATTTGGGGCGTGACTTGCGAATTCTTGTTGATCTCAACTGTTGGGCCGTCAGAACCTTTTACGCTGAACTCTACTTGTGTAGGAGGCATACAGTTCTGATCATTGCAGCTACCATATTCCAAATATCCTTTTGCAGAAAAGTTTTTTGCTGTGACTCTTAATTTTTGAGTAAAAGTGGCAAGACTTTCAAAGTACGTTACTTTCATATTGAAAACAGGATCCATGACTGTTTTTGTCTCACCTATGGCTTGAAGAGGTCCGTCGATTTCTAAGTTCTGTTTTTTGTCAAAATGAAAAGTAGCTGGAGTCGGTCCACCGGGTCCTATATTTGTGGAATACACATGCCAGCCTCCATCAATCTGAGCTTTAAATGTAATGACAATTGTCGTTTGTGAGACTCGTCTTGTAGTTGTTGAAAAATGTACAGGGTTTTGTAACTGCGCTTGAGAAGGGAGTAGCGCGTTAAATATCAAGAGAATGGTTAAAAGAAATCTGTTTGTCATGTGTCGGGAGGTTATTATATGCAAAAATACAAAATAATATCGAAGTCGCGTAAAATAGAGTTTTGAACATAGGACTCTTAATGATTGGGTGAGATCAATGTAAGTGAATTAAATAGGGTCTACATCAAAATAAATTCGCAATGCATTATAGGTGCTTGTTTGTTTGAGCTGAGCAATGGCTCGTATGAGTAGCTTGCGCACTTCTGTCGTTGATGCGGTGCGTTCTACTTTTAATGCAATTTTGCGAATATACAACATTTGCAGGCGAGCAATTGCAGGTTTCTCGGGTCCTAGAATTCGTTCGCCGAAAGCTTGTTGCAGTAGAGTCTCAAACTGTTGTGCAGCTTGCTCTACAGTGTTGTTATCACGGTGTTTCAGATAAATGTATATGAGTCGATAGAAA